>Ga0316226_1000125_pt1 | contig 122099 bp, 87 predicted proteins | sample TBH18017metaG_FD_206009 | JGI IMG/M metagenome (GOLD analysis project Ga0316226, IMG submission 206009) | Freshwater microbial communities from Trout Bog Lake, Wisconsin, USA - TBH18017 | ecosystem: Environmental > Aquatic > Freshwater > Lake > Hypolimnion/Profundal zone | place: USA: Wisconsin...
TAAATTGACAACCTTCGTCATTCCAATTCCTTCCATGCCCACCATAGCTGAGACGAGTGCAAAGTTTCTGTCTCAACATTGTTGGCACGGGGGGGAAGGCTACGTGGTTACAAAGAAGCAAGCAGAGTCATGGGGCCTGCCTGAAGTGATCAAGCCTTATTTCAATGGAAGAGACCTCTCAGACAGGCCGCGAGGGGCATGGATAATTGATTTCTATGGAATGTCTGAGGCTGAGGCTCGAATGATGGCCCCGGGCCCCTACCAGCACCTTTACGAATCGGTAAAAGTTCAGAGGGCCGGTGCTGGAACCAAGGGTGTGGCAGATAATTGGTGGTATTTCTGGCGTCCCCGTCAGGATTTACGTTTAGCCCTTAAGGGCCTCAATCGCTACATCGTCACGGCCTATACATCGAAGCATCGTGTATTCCAGTTCCTCAGCGGCAGCGCCTTACCTGATGACATGCTGGTTGCTGTTGCTAGTGACGACGCCTTTCATTTAGGGGTTCTTAGTTCGTGCATCCATGTCACCTGGGCCGCGCATTTAGGAACTCGATTGGGAGTCGGTAATGATTCTCGTTACAACAATTCTAGGTGCTTTGACCCTTTCCCTTTCCCTGAAGCCAGCGAAGCTCAAAAGGCAAAAATCAGAGGGATTTCTGAACGATTGGATGCTCATCGCAAGGCTGCACAGCTACGCGGCGCAACCATTACAGGAATGTATAATCTCCTCCAGAAGTTAAAGTCTGGTGAAACATTCCACGATCAAGAACGCGAACTGCACAAGGTTGCACAGACCGAAATTCTGCGCCAGCTACATGATGAACTTGATTCAGTGGTCGCAGAAGCCTATGGGTGGCCTGCGGACCTGGCCGCCAATGACCTTCTGGAACGCCTAGTTGCCTTGAACCTCGAACGGGCCGCCGAAGAGTCTAAAGGATTGGTGCGATGGCTTCGTCCAGGTTTCCAGGCTCCCACCTCTGCACAGCCTTTAGCCAAGCCGATATTCGAGCCTGAGCCGGAAACGACCGAGATTGCCACCGGTGCTACCCCTGGCACCCAACCCTGGCCGAAGGACCTCAAGGACCAACTCGCGGCCCTCAGGTCGCTCTTGCTCTCCAGCGAGCGCCTCTGGACTTTGGAAGGCGTAGCCGGGGCGTTCAAGAGCCGTGGCCGTTACCGTGAGGGCATCCAGTCTCAGCTCGATTTGCTCGCGGATCTGCGGGTGCTAGAGCGAATCGAAACTCCCCAAGGCCCCCGCTGGCACCGACCCCAAGCGATGGGCGCTTAAATTCTCGGAGGTCCTGAAAACAGCATGTTTGCCATGAATAGCAAATCGCAAGCGGAAGGTTGGCAGGACAACCGCGAAAGAAGTGGCCACTTGGAGCTAAGAAATGTCTGCAGACCCATTCACTATTAGAATCTTTGTTCCAGACGGCGATCCGGAAGGGATACGTATCATTGACCGGATGAACTGGACAGGCCGGGGACTAGTTTTCCCTCGCAACAAATGGGATGACTTCAGGAAGCGCCCTGATTTGAATAAGACAGGAATATATATTTTGGTCGGTTTCAAGGAAGGCGATATAGACGATCTTCTGACGATTTACATCGGCCAAGCCGATGGAGTAGGTAACCGCATTGAATCCCACATTCAAAAGAAGGATTTCTGGACTTGGGGTGTAGTGTTCGTCTCCACAAGTGGCGATCTCAACCGTGCTCATGTGACTTGGTTGGAATATGCACTCATTAGCCGTGCACTAAAAGTTGCTGGCTGCCATCTAGATAATGGAAACGCACCCCAAGAACCGGCTTTAAGTGAGGCCGAAAAAGCTGATGTCCAAGGGTTTTTGAAAGAGATTTTACAGATCCTGCCATTAGTGGGCCTGCGGGTATTTGAATTTCCCAAGGCAGTGGCCACACCAAATGCCACAGACGAGGGTGGAACCATTGTATCCCACGGTGTTGACACGGTTATCGTACCGGCACAGAAGGATGGATTTGAGAAGGTTTTCTTGGGTGAAGACTGCTGGTATGCAATCCGAATTTCTGGGGGAATGTTGGATAAAATCAAATATATCGCTGGATACCAGACGGCACCCATTTCAGCAATTACCCATTACGCTCCTGTTGATAGAATTGAGCCTTACGGGGAGGGCGGCAAATACAGGTTAATTTTTTCCGAGAAAGCTAAAAAGATTGGACCGATTCCCTTAGGTGATGCACCCCCTGGAGCAATGCAGGGGCCTCGGTACACCAGTTTTGAAAAATTAAAAAAAGCCGTTGAAATTTCTGATTTAGTTGGGAAGAAGTAAGCTAGCTTAAGACCAAAGACCCAGCGCAGAGGTAGCTGAACATCCACGTCCCGATCATTCGAGGGCATTATGCATCTAAGAACAGTGAATTCCATTAGCGCGTTGAGTTCTATTGCCGTAGTGGCCGCTTTTGTTGGGTGCACACCCGCCGTTAGCTATCCGCAAGAAGAGTATCGTACCAAAATGGCTACTATCGGAACTGGTATAAGCAAAGGAGAATTTCTTAAATTCTTTCCAAAAGCAGAAGTCCGTGGCGCGAAATCATATCCTGAAGGTAGTGTTGATGTCCTTGAAGTTGTTGTTTATAGATATCACTTCGGACCAACCGCAGAGCCTGAATGGTTCTCAGTCCCAGGAGGACAGGTTAAAAAGATTTGGTTCTATTTTTTCAAAGATAGTCTTGTACAGTATGGCCAGCCGAATGATTGGCCCGATAAGCCTAATTTAATCCTTGAAACAAGACATAAGTAATGGCTCCAATGCAGGGGTGAAGTTTACCCCGATTTTTTTAGCCTGCAAGGCCATGTGACAAGTCGGTGGTGATCTACAGATTTTGGAGGAATTATGGGATTCTTCTCAAGGCTAGGTGAAGCGGCAAATGTAGTGAAGCAACGCACAAAGATTGGAGGCTCGCAAGGAGCCCTAATGCTCTATCTCAACAAAGTTGATGAAGTGCCAAAGAAGGTTGATCAATTGCTTGCCGAGATGACCATTGAAGCATGGAAGATTGGGCGCATCTCAAACTACTTTCAGAGCCTGGGGTTCTCTTTTGAAGATTATGACGCCATGTTCCGGGCCGCCTTTTTCACCTGCCCACAGGCGAAGATTGAACCCAACCTAGCCGTTACCGTCCTCATGATAGATGAATGCAACAAGATAGACATTTTCAGGGGGATCGCCAAGGCTATAGCCAATGAGAGCAATCGCAAGGAGGCATCGGCTCGCCTTGTTGCTGATTGGGTAAAGAAGGCATATGACCTTTCCCCCAACAAGCCTAAGTAGGGGTTTGGATTCCGAAGGGCCCTGTCAAGGCCCTATGCAGCAGCCCCAGCGCGAAGGTAGGCGTAGAGGGTTTCCCTGCTGATGCCGAATTCAGCGGCCAGGGCGGTCTTCTTCTCTCCCTTTTTGGCACGTTCGCGGAGTTCAGTAGCTTGGGCAAGGGTAAGAGAGGGCTTCCTACCCTTGTACTTGCCAGGAATCTTCTTTGCCTGGGCGATACCTTCAGCGACCCTTGATTTGATAATGTTTCGCTCAAATTCCGCGAAGGCGCCCATCATGTTGAGCATGAGCATGCTCATCGGGGAGTCATCACCAGCAAAAGTCATAGATTCTTTCAAGAAAGTGACCTTAACGCCCCGCGTAGTAAGTTCCAGGACCAGGCGGCGAAGGTCATCCAGATTTCTTGCGAGACGCGACATTTCATGGCAAAGAATTTCATCGCCCTGCCTTACGTAGGCGAGCATCGCTTGAAGCTGGGGGCGGTTGGTGTCCTTACCGCTGAGCTTCTCTTCAAAAACTCGATCGAGTTGGACACCATCAAGTTGGCGTGCCGAATTTTGAGCAGCCGTCGAAACACGAATGTATCCGACTCGTTGACCTTCGCTCATAACGTCTCCTGTCAAGTTAGAGTTTAAAGCCTATTCGGATTTTGTCAAGAATTTTATCTTATACCCTACCTTGACATATCATAATGGAGAAATTTCGCCAAAGGATGGTGAAGAACTCCTCTTTGATCTGTAGCCCAAGTAGACACACTTAAAATATTGAACGCGGAGATGGGGCGCCAGGTGATCAATGTCCTTTGAAAAATATGAAGATGGAAGCAACACATAGTGCGATCAATGCCAACAAACACCATGTTAAGCCTTGTTCAAACATCCTGAGTTTATCAATTACTGCCAGCTCAAATGGCGTCATTGTTTTGTATGTCGGTTCTATTGGTTCCACCACTGATGTCGGAATTTTCTCTTTTGGCTCCAGGCGGAAGTTGAAGTGCTCTGCCTCAACGTGGGGCTCCCTCTCGATAGCCCAGGAGACTATATCTCCGGAGGAGGTAACGCTCTCATCCTCTTTTGCATTGAACTGGAAATTAAAAAACACTTCCGTGGACTCCAAGTCAACAGTGCTAATTAAATCAAAAGTTGACGGCTTGACCCAAATTGAGATTCCCACCGTTGCTGGTTGAAAATAGCCTTCACCGGCAAACCGAGTGTCCTCTTCGCCCTTTTTATGATGCTCTGATCTATTCTTGAGAAGATCTTTGATTGGATAATATGTTTCCTGGGTTGAATAAGCCTCATTGAAGCTGGCACCTCCCAAGACTTCACGTCCTTCAAATTGGTGACTCCCTTCGGTAACAGTTATAGCTACTGCGTCAAGCCATTCCCCAGAAATATGCAACCTACCGTGGGTATTTCCAACTAAGGTCATCCGTCGATACTCTGCGGTCTGGTCACGGACTACCCAAACTTTTCGTTGGGTTATTATCATAGAAATAATCGGGTTATAGTAAGCAGGTGACCTACCCATCGGAATCCCTCCGCATAATAAATCTTGAAATAATAATCACAGCGCAAGCTCAGGGATTATTATCTCGCTTCCGGATTTCTGTTATTGCAGGTTCTAAGCCAATAGAAATTTTAATTTTTGACACCTTTGATATCCATGGGTCCCTTATTGATAGGTGGTAGCGATTGGCGAGGAACTCTGTAAATTCATCCTGCGTTACAGGTCCCAATAAAGAAGACAGTTCTTTTCTTGCCTCATTTTCAATTTGCCATTCCGGTTTTTTTTCTGATTCTGGTTTAGACTCTGGGTTCGTTGAATTTGGGTTTATTGATAAAGCAATTTTTCCAAGTCCATATTCAATATTTTTTAGACTCAGGGCAAATGCTCGAAATGAATTTAAATTTACCAATTCATTCTTGGTGGCATTAATATTTTTATTGATTTCGTTCAGAACCTCAATCAAACGATGCCCCACCTGCCAAACAACAAGAAGACCAACAGCTAAAACAACAATGATAAAAATCTCCATTTCACTCCCTCCATGTTGTTTTTTACGAGATCGACAATCCGAACTACGCAATATAATAATAATTAAGTTCAAAACAACTTATATTTAAGCCGTAAACAAATGATTAGCCAACCGTTCAACAAAATTCCTAAGCTCACTTAATGAAATATTAGCCTGAAATCCACTGCCATCCTGGAAATGGAAAGCCTCAACTTCTCCGGCCTCTGGGATTGGTCTAAAATGAAAATGCGCGACTGCATTTCGGAGATGCCATACGAGCCCCCGCAGGTGATGAGGGTTTTTATCCTCTAGTGTTGAGGTTCCGAAGGAAATAATTGCACTAGGATTGATGCCCCATTTGGAGAGGTTTTCTATTGGATCTCTTGGAATAGAAAGGAGGCAAGCTTCTTTGGGTACAACAAGGAGGCCAAGCAGGCAATTCAATAAGATGGTTGCATCATATGGCCCATTGTACTGTTGGACCAGTACAAGACTCCGCTCAATGAACGCGCGCTCAAAATCAGAGTTATAGCCCATGACAGTTCTCTTGGACACTGAACCGGGGAAGGAAGATGTAACGTGTGCGGCTGCGTCCATTTTACCCATGCCTCACCCATCCTGTCCAGGGGCCGATTTCTGGTCATGACCCATCCCAGGTATACTCCGATGGATCTCCGGGCCCACGGACAGGAAAGGCAAAGGGTCGCTTTTAGGCGTCACCTTCTTGAACAACCTACCTACTTCCGTACTGGTAATCTTGATGTGGCGATTTACTTGGGTGGCAGCAGGATTCTCGTTGTGGACTATATTTCCCGTGGCCAATTTAATTTTTATATTTTTAATTCAACACTAGGGAAGTTGCTTAAGAATTGGCACTATCCAAGACTTCTTATCAATTCTTCCCTAATTATATCGCCGAAGCGACAATATCGACTTGGTATAACCTTAACGCTGTATTGCTCGTTCAATCCAAAAATACATAAATCAAATTTACAATAACGTAATTTTAGAAATAAATATTGATTTATGCGAAATGGAATCAATTGATCTGAAAGTCAACAGAAACTTTTGTGGAATACTCCAAAATCCATAAAACGAAAAATGCGTTTTCAAATTAAAAATTTCTCCGCGACACTGGCCTATTGACAAATTACAACCCCAAAAAATCAATGGCACCTTTTTTTGGGGCTTGGCCTATTCGTTTTTGATGGATATAAAAAGCCCCCAGAAAATGAGGGCTTTGCTTTTACTGATATTGAAGTTAATTATGCCTTGCTTCCCTCGCCTCCTTTAGGGCATTCAACGCATTAGGGTTGGCCTTCCTCTTACTGACCTTGATGTGTCCAGAGGGAGAGGTGCCATGCTCTTCCGCTGCCTTAGCCATCATCCCAATCACCAGTTCTGAAAACTCAGGCTTTGAAACTTGCTCCAGGAAGTTCATGTAGAGCTGCTCAGGCTTGTCCCCCACCAACCTGCGGCAAATCATCTTCGCCAGGACTGAAGCGAAGCCAGAGCCCTTGGCAGCCCTACCTGGTGCCTTGGCTACCTTGGCTGGCTTGAGGACTTTGAAGGCCTGGACCGCCTCAGCAGGAGTGATGTTGTTGGCGTCCATGGCTTCGATGAACGCAGCGTGTTTGGGGATGGAGGTCCAGAAGATTCGGTCAAGCGTGGAACCGGTCTTCCCCTCGACCTTCTTGAGGAGCTTCGTGACCATGCTGGATGGGATAGCAGCCTTGCCGATATGGAATTTCGCCTTGTCAGTGCGTCCTGTTCCCTCTGTGTAGGTGATGGCAATGGTCATAGCTGTATTCTCCTTTGGTTGAGGCTCTTCTGCCTTTGGTTGAGCAAGCCTACCACCATCCTGGGATTGGTCGATGGGAGTTTTGGTCTGAACTGTGGATGGAATTGAATTTTCAAGTCCAAGTTTATGTTTTACAGATTTCATAAGATTTGCCATTTTCTCTCCAGTCCATGATAGGTGAAATAGTGTCGCATTATTCTAAATCCTGGTAATTCATTGCCTCAACTTCCATTGGCGCATCAAGATAGCCATGTTTGAATATCTGGGATAGATATTCCGCGATGAAAGGGCCTAGCACACCTCCAAAATTTTCAAATTGTGCTACATGTCGGCACTCATGTTTAAGGATACCGTTCATCGACGCTTCCTCATTCTGCCTAAGAAAGATGCAATACCCAAGCGAGAGACCGTCAGGGTGGTCAAGACCAAGACTTAAGGCCACTGTTCTCAAAGGATCTTTCTGTGGCATGGGAATTTCGCCAACAATTGAAATCCTTATCAATTCAGGACATTTTACGCCTACCCTTCTAGCGAAATTTGCTTCTTTCTCTGTCAATGACCTACCATTAGACAATTGAACAGCCTGCTCAGCCCATTCGATTGCGGCTTCTACTATTTGATGTAAAATAGGGATATTCAAAAAATGACCTCAAATGTGGTTGGGAATTAATATGCTTTTAATTTTCATACCTATGACAATAATTATAGTTTATGAGTAATTAGGAATACATTAAATCCCATAGATTTTTTTTAGAAGATAAATCGACCTTCGTTCCATTCGTTTTGTTACCTTTATTATGATTTGTGATTGAACCATCATCATATCTACCGTGCAAGAAATTCATCAGTGTCGGCAGTGAATCATCCGTAAAATTAAAGTAAATACAGGTCAAAAAAATGAGGGAATATGGCACTTTTAGCCCATTCTTCGCCTTCCAACCGACTTGGTTATCAAGGAGAATCCCAAAAATTGGGGTTCTCGACTAAGCGAGCCATTTCCAGGACGTGGATTTGAGTTTCTTCCCATTCGACCAGGGCATACCCGGTCGCAACATTCAAAATCGTGGTGGCTCCGACCTCCTCGAAGCCAAAGGACTGGTGAACATGGCCACAGAAAATCAAGGAATGGGGCCATTCTCGGCCGTGAAGGTAGCGAAACAGAGGACGGTGACCGATGTGGTTTCCTCGCAAAGTCAGGTCACGACTGCCATAGGGAGGTGCATGACTCAGAAAAACCTGGGGATTCGCCACTTTAGCGAGTTGCTCCTTTAGTTCCTCCTCAAGTTCAGCCTCGGACATTCCTTGGGCGAAACTGAAAGGCCCTGAGTCGCCGGGGATGCCTTCCAGTCTCACGACCTTGTCCGAAAACCCCTCTGGGAGAGATTGCATTCCTGGATAACGGAACCCAGGCAGCTCATGGTTTCCCAAAATCAGGGTGCTCACAACCCCCTGGCGAGTGAGGAGGTGTCGATGGTCGCGCCAGAATTCCTGCTGGGCCAAGAGACGAAGATTGGCCGGGCGTTGATTGAAGTCTGGAAGCATATCGCCACAGCAGACCACCCATTCGGGATGGTGCCGATCAATCAAGTCGGAGGCAGCCAGGAACCCGTCCCCATGGAGGTCAGAGAACGCCAAAATCCTCAACGGCAATCCTCTTGGTTCTCATAAAGCCGGTAGAGATGGTGCGGGAAGCCACCCAGGGATTCGGGGATGTATGGAGCGACCCGGCATAGTTCTGGGTAGTAGGGCCTCGCCGATTTCCGGAAGAGTTCATCAGTGGAATCCGACCACGTCACCACGTACTGCGGGTTGAAGGATGTGTCCTGGATACGGTTTTCCGTGTAGAGGTGCCGGATGATGCTCTTGCGGCATCCCCCCATACCAAGGCCCTCCCGCGTGGCCACCAGGCTTTCCACGCTGAAGTAGCCCTTCGACATCAAGACATCGAAGGCGTTGAGGTTTTCCATGGCGAGATAGAGCAGTGGGAAGCGTTCGCAAGCGCCCATCGTCAGGCTCCGCACTTCTACCTGCATCAAGGCGGCGTCATAGTCATGTGCTCGAAGAGGGTCATCAACCATTTGGACATATTTGGGATTGTTGACGACGCCAACCCTCTTCCGGTCGATCCGCAATGGCTGGATGGAGAGGAGAGTTATGAAGGTACGCCCGTCCTGGAAGAGCACATCCCCCACCTTGAGTCCATGAAGGCCACCGCCATCCGGACTCAAGCACGTGTACACGAACATCTCTGGCCGGGGAAGCGCGAGATGGGCCAGGCGCTGCTCCCGGTAGACATCGCTCCAGAACACCAGTGGCCTAAAGTCGCGGCCTCCTGAGACGTACCAGCAGACCTTGGGGCGCACCTCTGGAAGCCCCCAAGGAAGCGAGAAGCTGTTGCCATGTAGGGGCCGGAAGAGTTTGACCCAGGGAAGCTGAATGAATTGTTTTTCTGTAAGTGGAGTCTTTAAACCAAGAAAGTCATTGATATGGACTGATATTACCTTTTTGTTCATCGGTCTCCTGAGAGGAGCAAGATTGCCCCTACCTCCTATTATACCGATAAACGATAAAATTTGGGACGGTTTAATTTCAACTACATGTTTAAACAAATTCATCCATACTTGATTGACTAGGCCATCATAGCCAACTTCATAAGTTAGTATTAATGTTAATGGTACACCGTTACAATACCGATAACAGTTTTGACAATTTCTTCATTGCCGATTCCACAATAAGACAATCTGACGGGTCATGCGATGGACATATCATGCGCTGAACCCTAAACGGCAAACTTTCCTTTTGGATATTTGCTGAGGTCTGCCCGGCTTTATCAAAATCGAGCAACAACTGAACCTTTTTAACTCCGAGAAGAAGAAGGTCTTTCTGGTGAATTTCTTTAAGCTCCTTACCAAGAGGGCTAAGAACAGGGTAGGAATTACCCAAAGCGATCCTGCAGGCCAGGACATCAGATGGACCTTCCACTATCAGCACCTTCCTTAACTCAGCAATCCGTATAAGGGTTTCTTGGTCATTCCCAAACCACCACGGGCTGAGATGGTCTGGGAGAGAGCCGTGGACCAAACATTTGTGAGGGTCAGGATCGAGATACCTGAGCTGTGCAAGGCTAAGGAAGTTGTGATGGTCATAAATGGGAAAGAAAAATGCTCCACCAGGAACAATCTGCTTGGGAATCCATCTGACCATTGCCTTCTCAAGTGCTGGCTTGACCCTATCTGGTTCAACAATCCAATTTCTGAATTCAATGAAACGCTTAGTGGAGCTATCTAACCAATCAATACACTCTGCCTCATAAAGCGCTTTGGTTCTCTCGAATAAATTGAATGGATTAATTGATTTCATAACCTGATTCCTCAAGCATTTTAAACAATGTTGTTTTCCCGATTATATTAGCCAATACAAGCATATCATTATTGGCGTCCCAATAGATTTTTCTAAGCCGCAGCCTCTTATCTGTATCAAAATTCTGTTCATTCATCCATTTTATGAATATATCGGATACTACAGCAAAGGTTAAATACTCAGCTTCTTCTTCATCATCAACCTCATCATTTTGAGAAACTTCTTTGAGGCGTTTAATGTTGTAAGTTACTTCTAGCCATTTAATGGCTCTACTTATATTCCAATTGTTAAATTTTGCTACAAACCAGACCGCATCAAAATGGTTTTGATGCGATGGACACCCAAAACAATGTAAATGATTGTCATTATGATAATATTTCATTGACGTCTTGCTGACGGAGTCATGGAATGGACAGTCACATACGTTTCCTTTCCACTTAATTCCGGCTATTTCCGAGGCAAGCTCCTTTAGATCAATGTGGTCTGAGATGTTCTGTCTACGCAACTGTGATATCATTTAGCCCTTCTGTTCCAATGCTTTCCATATAATCAGGATGGTTGGTGATGAAGCCGCCTTGGATGTTGATGAACAGTTCTATAGCCTCTCTAATTGGCTGCACTGAGCGAGTCTTACAGGTTCCTACTGCTAATTCATGGGATGGCATCTCAATGATTTGTTTAATTATTCTTTCATTCCCTTTAGAGTCTTCTCCCAAAGTTTCTTCCTCATATTTGCCATTGTAGACTGAGTAAATTAGGTCGAAGCTCTTTTCAAGCTCTGAATAGTTATAAATATCAGCCGAATCCCAAATTCTACTCTTGCCAATATTCGATTTACCACTTCTATTAGCTTGCATTGGAGTAACTACTGTGATGTCTTCAGATTTAGCAAGTTTTGCAAGATCAATTATTACATCTTCCATGAAAACTCTTGGTTCTTTGGCTCCATCTTTGGAAATCAAGGTTAAATAGTCAATAAATACCATATCAATCTTTCCAGCTTTACATCTCTTGTAGATTTCCTTTCTGATGCCAGCCCATGAGGTTCTGGTAGGAAAGTCCAAGAAGGTTGGAAGCTTAATTTCGCGTTCAGCCGCCAACCTTTTTAGGTCCTGAATACCCCACTGATAGTCCTTGTACTCTTTGGTATCCCTACCAATCGTTCCGTTGTTACACATGGTTCTATTGAGTCCTGACCATGGCTTGTTCCTCAAGACATGCTGAACAGTAAATAGGTCAAGTTCAACATTAATAGTAGTTTCAAGTGGAAAATATACGATGGAAAAATTTTGCATACAAGCATTGTAGGCATAGGTTCTGGCGAAGGTGGATTTGAAACCACCAGCTGCGCCCAAGATACCAACCATTTGTCCATGCTGCGGAAAGACGTTCAAATCGTCAATTTGCCGCAAACCTGTCTTGATATTGAGTGTTCCCGACTCAAATCTGGCAATGGTATCATCCAAATGCTCCTTGACTCCTTGCAAGACATTGTCATTATTCAAGTTGGCTTCAATAATTTCACCGTCCAGAGGAATGGACATGGCGAAATCTTGAAGGAAGGTCTGCGCCTTTGCTGGTCCCTCTTCCGCCAGGACATCTTTGCTCTTCTCAATGCCTTCCTTGATGAGTTTCCTTTGTTTTTGAATGACGATAAATTGTGCTATATCTTCAACTGATAGGGGTTTCGTATCTTCATCATCCATCATGACATATTCACTGTAAAGCTGATCGAACTCTTCCTTTAGGTAAGAAACAAAGACTATTTCACTCATGGGTTTCTTGTTTGTTGAGTATGTTTCTCGTAAGTCATTAATGGCAGACCAAACGTTATTTCCCTGAAGAAAAGGTTTTAGCAGAAGCAGGTTCCTTTCCAACTCCATCCATGATTCAGAGACTCTTATACATTCTTCATGCGTGTTCTCTTTGGTGGTCAATTGCCATAGTAAGATTAATGCTAATGGTGAGGTTGGACTTTTAATTGCTTCACTCATTTTTTACCTTCCTGCGCTTTTTTCGCTTTCGCAGCTTTAATCCTTTCTTTTAACGCTTCCCTAGCCTCTTCAATGGATACCTTTTGGTCATCAAGATAGACCTTCATGAATTCCCAGAGCCTCTTATTCTCTGGGGTCCAAACTCTGCTTAACTCTTCTTCAGTGATGAATAGGTAGCTAGCCAGGGTAGTCAAATTTTTGTCTGGAAGCGAATGGTTCTTTTCAAGATATAGGCATCCCAAAGCAAGCAAAAAGCCCTGCTGCTCAAAGCTTAGTGATGACATAATTGGAACGGCGCCTCTGTGCCACTTGTACCAGGGGAATTGGACGCTCATACAGACTCCTTTGACCAAGCCGTGTACATGGCCTGGAGGGAGGGGCTGTAAGCTCTTTCATTGGGACGATACCCAAGGGTCGTCAGGTTATGCTTCAACTCAGACAGGCTCAAAGCGGGTAGTTCGAGCTTTGCCAGTTCCTCGTTCACTTCTGCCAGAATCATTCTGGCCGAAAGCCCTGGAAAGCCGAGGGGAATTAATTTCTTGTTCGTGGCTTCCGCTGCCTCTTGAATGAGTATTAGTACCTGTCTGGCTTCTTCTATCTCCTTCCAGATGTTCCTCTTTGGTCTGTTCTTGCTTCCTATTGGTCTTCCTCTGGTCATGGTGTAACTCCTTTCGGTTTGGCTTTTCAGCACTATCTACTTAATACTTCAGAAATTTAATTTTTTAATTCACTTATAAAAATATATTTAAATTTAGCTATGTGAATACTAAGTCATTTATTTTCAAACATCGCAACCCTATAATAGAGATAGACTGAAAGGAATAGGTTAGACCAAGACCGTATAAAGGAGATATTCAGAAGGAGAGGTTAGAAGTATATCGAGACGATAGATCGAAATGTAAATGTAGAGATAGAGTCGAGATTGATATACTTAATACTATTAGGGGACAGGTCTGGTTCGTCAATTCCGCTTAACGCTTCATTCCTCACCATCCCACTATTCTTCCTTCTCACCTTTTCTGCTAATTACCCCCCCAAAGCCCCCGCCCCCCCTTTTTTGAACGAACCAGGGAGTGATGGGGGTAGACGCGCTAGAGCCTCTAAAATGCTCCAGGTGAATAGTTTGGTAGGTTAAGCCTGAGCCTTCCCTCTGCCTTAATTACCCTTGCGCAGAGAAGCCATGTAGGCCAAACGAGCCTTCTTTATGCTGGCTGGTTCTGGCCCCTCTCTTTGCAAGAGGACCTCCACAAATTCCTGGCAGTAATCAGGATGCCCAACCGTCATAAAGCGACACTGGCAATCCCATAGGATCTGGTAGAGAGCATAAGCCTCCATTTGCGTAAGAGGTTTCCCACTCTTTTGGAGACGAGAGGCAAGGACAAACTCCTTTTGGCATTCAGTCAGTTCTTGTTCTTCGTTCATGGTGTAGCTCCTTTGAGGTGTGTGAGGAATCATCCTCAAATTGCTAATACTCAGTTTTTGACTGGCTCTACAGAATGATTTAGATTCCATTCAAGAATGTCTACCTTGTCCGTGGATACCTTGTCTCAAGCCTCAAAATACTCGGTACCCCGCCCTTCCCCCATTGGAAGGAACCAGGGAATGGCGGAGCAGCCAGCTCAGACATATAAGCGTGAGTGGTGGCTGGGAGCATGTATCACTATCAGATTTGGCTATTGATTCTAAATGACTTAACGATAAGTAAAAATTCAAAAATGGCACTTATGGCAAGCCATTAGATTTTATTACTCGGAATCAACTTGGTTTTGGCAGAAGGAAGGCCCCAAGAATCATATTTATTGGGGCCTTGTCGTGTCTGTTCGGGCCTGAGTAGCTCTGTGGCTAGAACTCCCATCCCTGCCCTTCCTTTGGAAGATTCTAAGGAACGGCAGCATGCAAGGGAGATGGAATGTCCTTGGTGGGCTCGGTTGGCAGAAGCTTGGTTGTTACGCCAGTCCAAGACGTTTGCTTAAGACATCCTGGGACTTCCGCTTTGCAACAAGGCCGGTCTCGACATAGATCATCGTGGTTTGGATGTTCTTGTGGCCCAGCATCCCCTGAATCTCTGGGATGGCCGTTCCCACCTCAGCATGAAGGCTCGCAAAGGTGGCCCTTAAGCGATGCTGGGTGACATTGCCCAACCCCAACGCCGCACAAACTCGCTGAAGGGCTTTCTTGCAGAACTGGGAACGGTGCGGCTTGCCATCCTCAGCTGGAAATACCCACTCGCTTAGACGAGGCTTAGGCATAGCGTGGATGGCGTTCCATACCCAATTGGGAACAGGCAGAACCCGTGCTTCCTTGCCTTTGGCTTTGCCGACAACATAGGTCCGATGGGTTGGGTCGAACCACTCCCAGCGCATCCCCAGGGCTTCCGCCTCACGCAGCCCCAAGCCAATCATCACCCTTATAAGGACAGCAACATGCGGATTCTGGGCAGCCTTGTCCATCGCCCCCAGGAAGTCCTGAATCCTGGAGGCGGGGACAATGGGACGCGGTTTCTTCTGGACCCGCAGAAACGCTACCTGGAACGGAAGGCACTTGAGATCCCCGACCTTAACCGAGAAATTCACCAGGAGCTTGAGGATCTTGAGCATGTCATTCACGCTCACGGGACTACGCCCCGCCTCCAACATCCTTGCTCGGAGGCGTAGGACGTCACCAGTGTTGATCTTGTCGACGGGGCGGTTCCCGATGCTGGGGAGAATCCAAAGCCGCGATACACATTCCACATCGGTTAGATGGCGCCTGCTATGGACCGCCTTATGGACCTGGAGCCAATTACGCGTGACCTCGGCAAGGGTCGGAATCCGCTTGATGCCGCACTCCCCCTGAAGGACCTGGCGGCATTTCTCCTCCATCACCATCTTGGCTGTGGCAAGGTCGGACGCTCTGGTGCTTCCTTTGTACTGTCTGCCATTGATCCGGAAGCAGTAGTAGAAGACCCCGGAAGGTTGTTTGGCGAGTCCATGATGGTAGGTGACGGGCATACCGGCTCCTTTTGGGAGCACGGCAGGCAGAAACTTCAGAATGGCCAGAAGTGCAATAGAGGTGCACAGGTTAGAGTGGGTTCACGTAGAACCAATCGGGCCGCCTTAGCTCAGGGGTAGAGCTCCCGCCTTGTAAGCGGAAGGTCGTCGGTTCAATCCCGACAGGCGGCTCCAGGACTAGATCATGCCCATAAGCAGATTCATGATCTGGGTGGCGCTGGTGGAGGTCGGGGCCGTGACGGCGGAGGCTCCCGTGGTGGTGGCGTCGGCGGAACCAGCCGTGGCGGTGCCGGCGGTGGCGGTGGCGTCCTGGGAGGCCGTGTCGGTGCTGGCCGGGTGATGGTGATGGTGGTGGTGGGCCTGGGTGCCCTGGATATCCGAGGTCAGGGCCTGGAGGGCCAGCTGGGCGGCGGCGATGTTGGAGCCCGAGAGGTCCTGGCCCAGGGCGGCCAGATCGGTGGCCAACTTGGAGGTGCCGGAGGTCTGGGTGGCGGTGCTGGTGACCGTGGGCGTGGTGGCCTGGCCGGAGAGGATCGACTGGAACAGGGCGGCAAAGGAGTCCGCGCCGGCGGGCTGGGAGGAGGTCGAGCTTGCCGTCTGGCTGCTACCGGCCGACGACTGGGCCTTGAGCTGCTCAAGGAAATATTGGGAATTGACCGAATTGACACTGGACATATATTGCCTCCCCGCAAAATCCGATGCATTTCCTGTTCCGATTTCCAGCCCGGTTTTCAGCGGTTCCGGCCCGGCCGGCATGCAAAGGTTGCCGGGGGCGCCGCCTGCGGAATCGGACTGGAGGCCGGCGGCGAATCTGCCGATAGGGGATCATCGGAGGCAAGATGGATCCCGTGGCCTTGAGCAGTCTGGCTGCCGCCAGCCAGGTGAACCAGAACTACGCCGCCATGGCCGCCCAGACCCTTGCCGCCGGGCAGGACCCGAGCGCGGGCGGAGCCGTCGGCACGGGCCAGGCCACGGTCGCCACTCAGGCCTCGGTGGGAACCTTGAAGAAGGCCCTGGATATTGAAGCCTCCATGGGCGCCCAGCTGGCCCAGATGATCGCCCAGGGCACCGGCATCAACATAACGGCCTAGGTCTCAGAGCGCCCGCACGACCTCGTTGCCGCCCAGTTGGCGCATCTGGTTGAGGATCCATTCCTGGCGACCGCGCACGTACGCGCTGGGCGCATCGGCCCGGTAGCGGAGCGGGCTCGGCAGAACGGCCGCCAGCAGGGCCGCCTCCCCCGCCGAAAGGGCCCGGGCGGGCTTGCCGAAGTATTTGCGCGAGGCCGCCTCCACCCCGAACACGCCGTCGCCAAACTCGACGATGTTCAGGTAGACCTCCAGGATCCGCCGCTTGGACCAGGTGGTCTCCAGCAGCAGGGTGAAATAGACCTCGAAGCCCTTTCGGGCCCAGGACCGGCGCTCCCACAGGAACAGGTTCTTGGCGGTCTGCTGGGAGAGGGTGGAGGCGCCCCGCTTCTTCCGGCTGTGCTCATTGTGGGCCATGGCCTTCTCGATGGCCTGCCAATCGAAGCCGAAGTGGTCCGGGAAGTTCTGGTCCTCGGCGGCGATCACCGCCACGCCCATGCACGGCGCGATCTCGTCCAGGGGCGTCCAGCGCTGGACCGCATGGTAGGACTTGCCCTGGACGGCAGCCGTCAGGCGGCGCTCCATCATGAGCGCCGACCCGGGCACCGGCACGAACCGGAACACCAGGGCCGTCACCACGGTCAGCCCGACCCCGGCGAGGATCGCCAGACCCGCCCAGCCCAACAGCCGACGCCACCCGGAACGTTTCTTCATCCGTCAATGATGACTCATTCCTGTGCGGGCGGGACCTTCGCCTTGGCCAGGCGCTTGGCCCGGTACATCCGGCGGTCGGCCTCCTCCACCAGATCCCAGGCCCGGCCGCCCAGGACCGGGATGGCGGTGGCCACCCCCAGGCTCACCGTGACCCGGTCGGCCACCTCCGAGTGGGCGTGGGGGATCGCCTGGCTGGCCAGGGCGGAAGTGAGGCCCTCGGCGAGGACCCGGGCCCCGGCCTCGTCGGTCTCGGGCAGGAGGCAGATGAATTCCTCCCCGCCGAACCGGGCCGCCAGGTCCGCGGGCCGGCGCATGGCGCCGCGGAACACCGCCGCCACCGCCTTCAGGCAGCCGTCCCCGGCCACGTGGCCGTAGGCGTCGTTGTAGGCCTTGAAGGCGTCCACATCGCCCAGGATCAGCGAGAGCGGCTTGCCCTCGCGGGCGCCGCGCTGCCATTCCTGGGCCAGGAGCTGGTCGAAGCGCCGGCGGTTGGCCAATCCCGTGAGCGCGTCCTCGGCCGCCAGGATCTTCAGCTCCTCCCGGGCCCGCCGCAGGCCCAGGTGGGTGCGGACCCGGGCGGCCACCGTGGCGGCGTTGAGGGGCTTCTGGATGAAGTCCACCGCGCCGGCATCCAGGCCCCGGACCTCATCCGCCTCCCCCTGCAGGGCGGTCAGGAACAGCACCGGGATGTCCCGGGTCCGCGGGTCCGCCTTGAGCTGGACGCAGGCCGCGAAACCATCCATGACCGGCATCAGGACATCCAGCAGGATCAGGTCCGGACCGTGGGTGCGGGCGGCCGCCAGGGCCTCGGCGCCGTCGGCCGCCGTGAGGACACGGTAGTCCTTGCCCAGGATCGCCTTGAGCAGGCGGCGGAGCACCGGGGAGTCGTCCGCCACCAGCACCGTCGGAGCCCCTGCCTCCACGGGTTCGGACTCGGGGCCGTCCTCCGTGGCGATCTCTCCGGCTTCGGCGGCCCGGGCGCCAGGCGCCTCCCTCGGGTGCTCCTCCCCCAGTCGCGGGGCCACCACGTCGCGGTAGAGGTCCAGCGCGACCTCCCAGGCCTTCCGGGACCAGCTGGCGCCGTGGCCGGGAGCCCCCCCCAGGGCCCCCAGGAGCAGGTGGAGGTATACCATTTCCAGCTCCTCCCGGCGCTCCCGGGCCCGGATGTCCCGCAGGATCCAGATGTGCAGCCCCTGGCCGATCGGCAGGGGCGCGCCGCAGAGCTGGTAGCCCCGGGAGGCGAACTGGGTTCGGGCCAGGACGGGGAGGATATCGGTGCCGCCGGGTCCGGCCGCCAGGCCCAGGTCCGCGGCCGCCCCCGGGTCGGCGGCCCGCAGCCGCAGCTCCGCGTCCAGGATCAGGGCATGGCCGCCCAGGGATGCGAGCAGGGCCTGGATCACCGGCCCTTCCAGAAGGGCCGGTTCGGCGGGGGCATCGGGGGAGATCCGCACGGCGGGACCTTGTCAGCTCGAGGTCAGGTGGAGGGTGCAGGTGGCCAGGGTCAACCCCGGAGCCGCAGCCGTGACGGTCAAGGTATCGTTGGCCGGCCGCGGCCCCGGAGCTGGCGGCCCGACCGGGCGGTATGGAGGGGGGGACCCGCACGCCAGGCCGATGGCCAGGACCAGGGCGGCCCGCGCGGGCAGGGCCCGCCGCCGCGACCCGGCCAGGGCCGACAGGAGGACGGCGGCGGCCAGGACCGGGCCGGCCCAGGGCCCCGGGACCGGGCCGGTGCCGGCCACGGCCAGGGTCCGGGAGCGGTCGAAGATCCGCAGGGTCACCGTGGCGGGAAGGGCGGCCAGGACCGCGGGCGAGAACTCCGCGCGGAATCCCGCCGGCAGGCCGGTGACCGTCAAGGTGATGGGCCCGCCGGCGAACGCCCCCACGCTGCCCAGCGAAAGTTCCGTGGTGACCGCCCCGCCGGGGGATAGGGCCAGATCCTGGTCCGGGGCCTGGATGGCCAGGGCCGCCGGCACCACGACCTCGCCGTGGGTGGCGGACTGGCTCCCGGGGTATTCCGCATCGCCGCTGTAGACCGCCGACAGGGCGTGGGGCCCCACCGCCAGCGCGGTGGTGGCGTAGACCGCCCGGCCTCCCGACAAGGCCACCGTGGCCAGTGCCGAGGTGCCGTCCATGAAGGTCACGGTTCCGGTCGGGGCCGGCGCAGCGGCCGCTCCCGCGCGGCTGGCGGTGGTGCTGCCGGAAACCATGGCCGTGAGGGTCTCGGGATCGCCCAGGTGGTCGTCGCCCGAGACCGTCAGGAGCACCTTGGCGGCCGCCTCGGAGATGACGAGGGTGCCGCTGGCCGAACCCTGGTAGTCGGGATCCGAGAGGGTGGCGAGCACCGCGTAGCTGCCCGGGGCGGTGGGCGCCGTGGCGTCGCCGTCGTATGTGAGCGCCACGCCCAGACCGGGCGGGACGGTGCTGGCGGTGACCGGCAGGGGCGAGCCGGTGAAGGTCTGGGCCAGGCCGGCCAGGGTCACCGTGCCGGCGGCCTTGGCGATCACCAGGGTGCCGCTGGCCGAGCCCTGGTAATCGGGATCGGCGAGGGTCGCCAGCACGGCATAGGCGCCCGGGGCGGTGGGTGCTGTGGCGCTGCCGTCGTAGGTCAGCGCCACGCCCAGGCCGGGCGGCACGGTGCTCGCGCTGGCCGCCAGGGGCGAGCCGGTGAAGGTCTGGGCCAGGCCGGCAAGGGTCACCGTGCCGGCGGCCTTGGCGATCACCAGGGTGCCGGTGGCCGAGCCCTGGTAGCCGGGATCCGCCACGGTGGCGACGACCGCGTGGCTGCCGGCGGCCACCGGCGCCCCCGGACCGCCGTCATAGGTCAAGGCCACCGCCAGGCCCGGCGGGTTGGTGGTGACCGTGGCCGCCAGAGGCAAACCGGAGTAGGTCTGGGCCAGGCTGCCCAGGGTCACGGTCGCCGCGCCGGGATCGATCGTCAGGCTCAGGGGGCTGCTGCCCGTGGCGGGGGTCGAATCCGTGCCGAGAATGGTGAACGGGAAGGTGCCAGCCGCGGTGGGCGTGCCGGTCAGGCTGCCGGAAGCACCCAGGCCCAGCCCGGGCGGCAAGGCGCCGGCGGCGAGGCTGAGGGTGTAGGGGGCGGTCCCGCCGGCGCCGGCCAGGGCCAGGGCATAGGCGGCGCCGACCCGGCCGTGGGGCAGGGTCGAAGGGGTGATGTAGATTCCCGAACCCCAGCCGGTGAGCAGGATGGCCTGGGCGGCGTAGGCGGGGCCGGCAGCGTTCAGGGCCGTATCGGTCAGCACCAGGGAACCCTCGGCGGGGCCGGCGCAGGCCGGCGCGAAATCGATCGCCAGGGTGGCGGAGGTGCCGGCCGCCAGCACCCCCGGGGCGCCGGACAGGCTGGTGGTGGCCGCGAGGGTGCTGGCGGCATCCAGGGACCACCCGGCCGGGAACACCGGATCCGCCCCGGAGGCCGGGACCGGGAGGATCAGGTCGGCGTTGCCGATGTTCCAGACCGTGACCGACTGGGGACTGTCGGGGCTGGCCACCCCGACCGGGGTCGCGGCGAAGGTGAGGTCCGGCGGATCCGCCTGGTCGATCCGGACCACCTGCCCGCCATCGGAGTCGGCGATGAACAGGTTGCCCAGCCCGTCCATGGCCATCCCGCAGGGCGTGGTCAGGGGGGCCCCGATCAGGATCCGGCTGGAAGCATAGCCGCCGCCCTGGGGGGTGTTCAGGATGACCGGGCCGAACCGGTTCTCGGCGACCAGGATATCGCCGGCGGGGTCGAGGACCAGGCCCACGGCCCCGCCGAAGCCCTCGAGCCCGGGCAACCCGATCCGGCTGTAGCCGCCCCCGGAGGCTGTTTCCACCCAGACGCCGTACTCGCCGGTATCGGCGATGATGACGTCACCCGCCGCGTCCACCGCCACCCCCTGGGGGCCGGCCAGGGCGGCGTCCACCACCTGGGCGCTGGCGGCATAGGCGGTGCCGCTCCAGGCCAGCTGCAGCACCTGGTTGTTTCCGGTATCGGCGATGTAGACGGTGCCGGCACCACCCACGGCCACCCCCCGGGGGGCGTTCAGGCCCCCCAGCACGACGGCCGGGTCGAAAACCGGGACCGTGCCGCTCCGCCGCGGGACCAGCTTCAGCACCTGGTTGTTCGGAGTGTCGGCGATGTAGACGTTGCCGGCGCCGTCCAGGGCCACGCCGGACACGCCCTGGGCCCCGGGAATCGCCGGCTGGGCGTAGACCACGGTCTGGGTGCCGCCCATGGCCTGGGACTCCATGACCACCCGGTTGTTGGCGGGATCGGCCACATAGATGTGCCCGGCGCCATCCACCGCCACCCCGGTGGGGGTCGGCGGCGCGTCGCTGGAGCTGACGGAGGGGAGCGGGACCGGGGTCGCGGTCCAGGGCTGGAACACCACCTGGGGCCCCGAGCCCAGCCCCTGCAGGTAGGTCGTGGCCACCACCGCACCGGTGCGGTCCCAGAGGACCACGGCCCCGGACCGGCTGCCCGGCAGGGTCGGGCGGAAGACCACGTCCACGGTGCCAGTGTCGCCGGCCCGGTAGGCGTGGGCCCCGTTGACCGTCAGGGAGCCGGTGCCGGCATCGGTGAAGTCCAGACCCGGGGCGCCCAACGTCAGGACCGCGGGGGGCCCGCCGAGGCTGCCACCGGAAGTGAAGGTGAAGGTCAGGGTCGCGGTGGCGCGGGGCCCGCCCAGGGCGAGGGTGCCGAAATCATCGGCGACGGTGCCGGGGATGACGCGCGGGCTGGCCGGCTGGGCCATGGCCACGGAACCGGCCAGCAGCAGAAGGCCGGTAATGGCTTGAATCGTTTTTGTTTTTAATGATTTAATAGTCACGATCAAGGCTCCGGGTTCCGACTTGCCCTGACAGAAGTTAGGGGCCTGGATCGGGCAATCAATAAAATATTAATTTATGTTGAAATCTAGAAGCCGGGCCGTCCGGGTCGCTTTGCTAGAGTGGAGCAACGATCCCCTTTCCTTTTGCCTACGGTGTCCATGCCCCAGGAGCCCGCCAACTCGCCCGCCCGGCAATCCTCCATGCTCCGCTCCGCGGGCGTCGTGGCCGTGCTGACCCTGCTCTCCCGCATCACTGGCATGCTCCAGAGCCGGGTGGTGGCCTATTACCTGGGCGCCGGCCCGGCCGCCGAGGCGTTCTTCGTGGCCTTCCGGATCCCCAATCTCCTGCGCCGGTTCACGGCGGAGGGCACCATGACGTCCGCCTTTCTGCCCACCGTCAGCGAGGTGGAGGGCCGGGAGGGGGCGGCCGAGGCTCGGGTGATGGTCGCCAAGTTCCTGGGAACCCTGGCGTTGTCCCTTTCCATCCTGTGCCTTTTGGCCATGCCGGCCATGGGCCTGCTCACCGGCCTGCAGATGCTCGGCCGGCTGGATCCAACCGCCCGCTGGTGGCAGCAGTTCGGAATCCTCTGGGAGGTGCTCCGGGGGCTTCGGCCCGTGCCCGAAGCCATGGCGCTGACGACGATCCTGGCCCGGATCATGTTCCCCTACCTGGCGCTGGTAAGCCTGACGGCCGGGCTGTCGGCGGTGCTCAACCTGCGGGGGCGGTTCGGCCTGCCGGCCTCGGTTTCGACCATCTGGAACCTGGTCTTCATCAGCTTCAGTCTGGCCTGCCTCGGCCTCGGACCGGCCGCCTGGCGCAGCCCGGAGCGGGCCGCCCTGGTGCTGGCCGCGGCGACGCTGGTGGGTGGCGTGGCCCAGCTGTACATGCTCTGGCCGGCCTTCCACGGCCTGGGCTTCGGGATCCGCTGGGGCCTCCATTTCCGCCATCCGGGGGTGCGCCGGGCGCTCGGGCGGATGGCGCCGGGGCTCCTGGGCACCGGCATCCACCCGATCAACGTGCTCATCTCCACGGTGCTGGCCTCCCAGCTGCCGGTGGGGGCCCAGACCGTTCTGTTCAACTCCAACATGATGGGGGAGATGGTTCTGGGCGTGTTCGCCGCCAGCGTGGCCACCGTGAGCCTGCCGGCCATGAGCCGGCTGGTGGAGGCCGGCGACCGGGAGGGGCTGCGCAAAAGCCTGGCCGGGGCCCTGCGCGGCACGGCGGTGCTGGCCATCCCCGGGGCGGTCGGCATGGCCGTCCTGGCCCGGCCGATCATCGCCCTGATCTTCCAGACCGGCCGCTACAGCGCCCATGATGTGGAATGGACCGCCACCACCCTGGCCTTCCAGGCGGTGGGCCTTCTGTTCATCGCCACCGGCCGGATCACCGCCCAGTGCCTCTACGCGCTCAAGGACTACACCCGGCCCGCCTACGCCGCCCTGCTGGGGATGGGGGTGAACGTTCTGCTCTCGATCGTGCTCATGCGCCACCTCGGCACCGGCGGGATCGCCCTGGCCAATGGCCTGGCCAGCCTCGCCGGGCTGGCCTTCCTGGTGGCCGGCCTGCGCCGGCGCATGGACGCCGTGCCGGCCCGGGAGGTGGTCGGAGGCTGGCTGGTCATGGGCCTCGCGGCGGCCGGGATGGGCGGGCTGGCCTGGGCCGGGGCCCGGGCCCTGCGGCTGGGGGTCTTCCATGGGCTGGCCGGGACCAGCCTGCGGCTGTTCCCGCTGATCGCCCTGTGCGGCCTGGTCTACTGGGGTCTGCTGCTGCTATTCCGGGTCCCCGAGGCGGCCGTCCTCACCGGCCTGGTCCGGCGCAAACTCCGGATTTGAAACGATACGTAAATCACGAATTCCCCGATCCGCGGCTCAGGCCCCGCCCGGGAATGGCATAATCGAAAGATATCTTGGAGTTTTCATGGCCGTCCCGATGCTCGAACTCGCCCCCCAGAACGCCTCCGTGAAGGACCAGATCCTCCAGGGGCTTTCCGCCATCATCGACCGCTCCAGCTTCGTGCTGGGCGAGAACGTCAAGGGGCTCGAGGCCGAACTGGCCGAATATTCCGGCGCCCGCTACGCCGTGGGCATGTCCAGCGGCACCGACGCCCTGCTGATCGCCCTGATGGCCCTGGACATCAAGCACGGGGACGAGGTGATCCTGCCCTCCTTCACCTTCTTCGCCACCGCGGGGGTGGTCTCCCGCCTGGGCGCGACCCCGGTGTTCATCGACATCGACCCGGAGACCTTCAACATCACCGGCGCCCTGGTGGAGGCCGCCATCACGCCGCGCACCAAGGCCATCATCCCGGTGCACCTGTTCGGCCAGCTGGCGGAGATGCCGGCCATCATGGCCGTCGCCGACCGCCACGGGATCCCGGTGCTGGAAGACGCCTGCCAGTCCCTGGGCGCCAAGGGCTGGGGCCGCTCGGCCGGCCAGTTCGGCCAGATGACCGGGTGCAGCTTCTACCCCACCAAGAACCTGGGCGCGTTCGGCGACGCCGGCATGACCCTGATCAAGGACGACGAGAAGCTGGCCGCCAAGGTCCGCCGCCTGCGGGTGCACGGCATGGAGCCGGTCTACGTCCACCACGAGATCGGCATGAACGGCCGGATCGACGAGTTCCAGGGCCTGGTCCTGCGGGCCAAGCTGCCCATGCTGGAAGGCTGGCACGAAGGCCGCCGCCGCCACGCCCAGTGGTACATCGAGCGCCTCGGAGCCATCGCTCCGGACGAAATGGCCCTGCCCCTCGAGAAGATCCCCGAAGGCCGCCACATCTACAACCAGTTCACGGTCCGGGTGAAGGCCGGCCGGCGCGACGCCCTGATGGCGCACCTGCGCGGCCTGGGCATCGGCTGCGCCATCTACTACCCGATCGGCCTCCACGAGCAGCCCTGCTTCGAGTATCTGGGCTACAAGAAGGGCCAGCTGGCCGAATCCGAATTGGCCGCGGCCGAAGTCCTCAGCCTGCCGGTCTACCCGGAGATGACCCCGGCGATGCGGGAAGAGGTCGCCCAGGGGCTGCTGGGGTTCTTCGGCAAGAAGTAGCGGAAGCCCGAACCTATCGGCGCATCCAAGCCTGCCCTGCCGGTGGCTGCTGTATTGGTCGCATCGGTTCCCCCCTTGGCGCCGACCCATTTCGGGTTCCCGTTTATGGCCCTGACCCACCGCTACGCTCGCAGAACAAGATTCTGCTCGCGTCAGCCGTACCCAAACTTGAAAAGCGCATTGCGTTGGAAGTGCGGCGCCTCACTCCCAACGCAAAGTTTCTTTAGAGTTTGGGTACGGCTAACGCGAGCAGAATCTTGTTCTGCGAGCGTAGCGGTGGGTCAGGGCCATAAACGGGAACCCGCAATGGGTCGGCGCCAAGGGGGGAACCGGCGCGATCAGTCCCGCAGCCACCGGCAGGACAGGCCTGGGCGGGGAGGAATCAGCTGTCGAGCTCTTCCTTGCGTCCGGCCTTGCCCATTTCGATCAGGCGGTCGTTGGCGCGGGCGGCCCACTCGCTGCCGGGATAGCTCTCCACCAGCTTCTGGTAGTAGCCGCGGGACTCCTCCTTGACCTTGGTATCCTCCTCCTTGACGTAGGCGGCGAATTCCTTGTCGAACTGGACCTGCTGGGGCTTGGTGTACTTGGTCATGTCCTCCTGGCCGATCTTGGCGCCGAAGTCCTTGCTGAACTGGCGGAACAGTTCCCGGGCCAGGGGACGCTGGCGCAGGCCTTCGCCCAGGTAGTAGTAGGCCCGCTCGCGGTCGGCGTATTCCGGGAAGGTCTCCAGGACGCCCTTGATGCGGTTGACGGCGGCGGTGAACTGGTAGTTCTTGACCATGAAGATGCCGATGCTCAGCTCGGACTCGGCCATGCGCCGCCAGCACTGGTTGATCTTGGCCTTGGCGTCGACCGCGTAGACCGAGCCCGGGGCCTCCTTCAGGAGCTGCTGGAAGGCCGCCAGGGCCAGCCGGGTCTCGGCCTGGTCCCGCTCCGCGTTGGTGATCGCGGCATAGTGGCAGAGGGCGATCCGGTAGAGGGCGTAGTCCTTGCGCTCATGGCGCGGGAAGTAGTTGAGGAAGCTCTTGTACTCCACCAGGGCTTCGGGGTAGGTGGTCGTGGAACCGAAGAAGAAGCTGTCGGCCACCAGCAGCTTGGAGGCGGGGAACTCCTTGGCGGAGGGCAGGCGCTCCTCGATGACCCGCAGGATCTTGCGGCCCTCGTCCCAGCGGCCGTTCTGCATGTAGATCAGCCCCTCGTCCAGGATCTGGGCGGCGGTCTGGGACAGCGGCTCCGCGCCCTTGGGTTTGTCCTTGGGCTTCTTGCAGGCCACCCCGGCGCCCAGGATCAGGAGGGCGCAGAGGGCGAGGGGGAGCTTGGAACGTCGGATCATGGAATTCCTTTGGTGGTTCAGTTCGACAGGGAGGGAACGGGAGCGGGGACCGGGAAGACCCGGTTCATCCAGTCCTCGGTGAGGCGTTCGGCCTCGGACCGGCGCAGGTCATGGAATATCTCATGGTAGAACCCGGCCAGCCGGTATCGAGCGAGCAACCGAGCAGGAATCGCGGCCCAGAACGCCTCGGCGCCGTCCGGGTCGGCCACGCTGTCCTCGCCGGCCTCCAGGAGCAGGATCGGGCGCTCCATCTCGGCCCCCATGGGCATGAGTTCGCGGCGCCCCTCCTCGAGGGCCGCCAGGAAGGCCGCGGTGACCTTGTGGTGGCAGAGCGGATCGTTCCAGTAGCGCTGGACGAGCACCGGGTCCGAGCAGACCTGGGTCTTGTCGCCCTTGATGTCCAGGGGCTTGTGGGGGATGGTCACCTGCAGGCAGCGGGCCAGGACCCGGAGCGGGAGCGGGATCCGGCGCAGGACCAGGGCCGGGCTGGAGGCGATCAGGCCGTCCAGGGCATCCGGGTGCCAGAGCACCGTGAGCAGCCCCAGGAGGCCGCCGAAACTGTGCCCCAGCAGGATCAGGGGCAGGCGCGGGGAACCCGGGAGGGGGCTGTCATGGAGGCGCTCCTGGTGCAGCATCAGGGCCAGGTCCTCGACCGGCCCGCGGATCCCGCGGGCATCGCCGCGGATCCCGCCGCTGCGGCCGAAGCCCTGGTGGTCCATGGCCGTGACCGACCAGCCCAGCCGGTGCAGCCATTTGGCGGTGTGCCGGTAGCGCTCCCCATGCTCCCCGTAGCCGTGGGCGATCACCACCCGGCCCCGGGCGGGGCCGGCCTGCTCCCAGCGGGCGAAGGCCAGGGGGGTTCCCCCATGCCCGGTCAGGAACCCCCGCAAGGTGGGCTCCATATCCTCGGGCAGGACCGAAAGCGCATCAACCATCCCTTGAGGATACCTTGGGATCCGCAGATCTCCCCGGCCAGAGTTTCGGGGAAGGCCATTGAAGGCTAAAGTGGGATGGGGCCGCTGCCTCTGGATGGATTATGGACTTTGATTCCCTCAACCGGGCCAAGAACGAACTGGAGCCCCGGGTCCAGCAGTTGCGAAGGCACCTGGACCCCGAACGCAAGCTCCTCGAAATGGAACAGATAGAAGAGCAGACCGCGGCCCCCGGCTTCTGGGACAGCCCGGAGGCGGCCAAGCCGATCCTCAAGAAGCGCGGCGTCCTCACCGACGAGATCGCCCTGGCCAAGCGCCTGGGTGGCGGGCTGGAGGACCTGGAGACGGCCCTGGAGCTGGCCCGGGACGACGCCGAGATGCTGCTCGAGGCCGAGGTCCTGGAGGCGCAGCTGCGGCGCACGATCGAGGACGCCGAGCTGCGCATGATGCTCAGCGGCGAGCTGGACGCCAACAACGCCATCGTCGCCATCGCCCCGGGGGCCGGCGGCACCGAGAGCTGCGACTGGGCCGCCATGCTCCTGCGCATGTACCTGCGCTACTGCGAGTCCAAGGGCTGGAAGACCGAGATGCTGGACTTCCAGGAGGGCGACGAGGCCGGGATCAAGGGTGCCACCTTCCTGGTGACCGCCCCCTACGCCTACGGCTACCTGCGGGCCGAGGCCGGGGTCCACCGGCTGGTCCGGATCTCGCCGTTCGACGCGGCCAAGCGCCGCCACACCAGCTTCGCCGCGGTCTACGTGAGCCCGGAACTGGACGACACCATCGAGATCGAGATCCCCGAGAAGGACCTGCGGATCGACGTGTTCCGGGCCAGCGGCGCCGGCGGCCAGCACGTGAACCGCACCGAGTCGGCGGTGCGCTTCACCCACCTGCCCACCGGGACCGTGGTCAGCTGCCAGAACGAGCGCAGCCAGATCCAGAACCGCGCCACTGCCCTGAAGGTCCTCAAGGGCCGGCTCTACGAACTGGAACGGCGCAAGTTCGAGGAGAAGGTGGCCCAGGCCTCGGGCGAGAAGTCCGATGTCGCCTGGGGCTCCCAGATCCGCAGCTATGTCCTGGCGCCCTATCAGATGGTCAAGGACCACCGAACCTCCGAGGAGACCAGCCAGACCACCAAGGTCCTGGACGGCGACCTGGACGCCTTCATCCGCACCCAGCTCCTGGCCAAGTCCCTGAAATCCGAAGGTTGATGAAACTCCACTGCGACCTCTGCCTGTCCCCCATCGCCGAATCCCGCGCGGTCCGGCACGTGGCGGGGCGGGAGCTGGAGTTCTGCTGCCCCGGCTGCGCGACGGTCTACGCCATCCTCGGCCCGGAGGAGGCCCGGCGCCAGGGCCCGGGCTTCAAGGGCGGCGGGACCGGCCCGGAACTGCCGCCCGGGCCGTACCTGGAGCTCTGGCTGAAGATCGAGGGGATCGCCTGCGCGGCCTGCGCGCCCCTGGTGGAGGGCATCCTCCAGGCCCGCCCCGGGGTGGTCAAGGCCACGGTCGAGCCGGTATCGGAAGTCGCCCAGGTGCTCTACGCCCCCGGCCGGGTCCGGCCCGAAGCGCTGCTGGCGCACAGCGCGGCCCACGGGTTCCCGGCCCGGGAGATCCGGCCGCAGGATGCCGGCGAGGATGCCGACGCCGGCGTCCACGGCCCGCTGCGGCTGGTGCTGGCCATCGTCCTGGGCGCCAACGCCATGATGAACGCCATGGTCATGTACGCCGCGTTCGCCCACGACAACGGTGTCAAGTGGCTGGCCGACCTGGTCTTCATGGAGCGCATCTACGATCCGGACCCGCTGCCGCTCACGGTCCGCAACGCCTTCACCCTGACCACCGGGCTGGCGGCGTTGCCGGTGCTGCTCTACTGCGGCTGGCCGATCATGGTCACCGGCTGGCGCCGGCTGCGCATGGGCGCGCCCAACACCGACAGCCTGGTGGGCTTCGGCGCGCTGCTGGCGTTCGCGGTGAGCCTCTATTCCGCCCTGGTCCTGCACACCCACCACGTCTATTTCGATACCGCCTCCATGCTGGTGGCCCTGCTGGTCATCGGCCGGGCCATCGAAAGCGGCGCCAAGGGCCGGGCCCGCCGGGCCGTGGCCGGGCTGCTGCAGCTCTCCGCCCCCGAGGCCGAGGTCCTGGTCCAGGGCGCCTGGCGCAGCGTCGCGCTGGACACGGTGCGGACCGGGGACCGGGTGCGGGTCCGCCAGGGCGGCCGGGTCCCGGTGGATGGGCAGGTCCTTGCCGGCGAGGGCTGGCTGGACACCTCTTCGCTCACCGGGGAGGCCGTGCCCGTGGCCCTGGCCGCGGGTGGCCAGGCGTTCGCCGGCAGCCTGCTCACGGCCGGCACCTTCGAGATGGAGGCGCGGGCCGTGGGGCTCGAAACCCGGCTGGCCCAGGTCGTCCAGGGGGTCCGCCGGACTCTGGCAGCCCGGGCTCCCATCCAGCTGACCGCGGACCGGATCGCCGCCGTGTTCATGCCGGCCGTCCTGGCCCTGGCGCTGCTGGCCGGGTTCCTGGCCTACGCCGGCGGCGCGGCGACAGCCCAGGCCCTCAGGGCCGGCGTGGCGGTGCTGGTGGTGGCCTGCCCCTGCGCGTTGGGGCTGGCCACGCCCATGGTCCTGGTCGCGGCGGTCGCGGAATGCGCCCGCCGCGGCATCCTGCTCAAAGGCGGCGAAGTCCTGGAACGGGCCACGGGGCTGAAGGCCCTGGTGCTCGACAAGACCGGGACCCTGACCACCGGCCGCCTGGAATTCACCGGCTGGCGCGGGAAAATCCCCGAGGACGAGGCCCTGGCCCTGGCCGCGGCCCTGGAGGAGATCGCCAGCCACCCGCTGGCCGAGCGGATCTTCCGGGAAGGCGCGGTCCGGCCCCGGCCCCTGCCCGAGGTCACCGGCAGGGTCAGCCATCCGGGCCTGGGCGTCACCGGGGAATACCTGGGATCGACGGTGTGCGTGGGCCGGCCTTCCTGGCTCCGGGAACGGGGGGTGCGGGCCCCGGAGACATGGTGGACCGGCGATGGCCTGGAGGGCTCCCTGGTGATGCTGGCCCGGGACGGCGAGGCCCTGGCCCTGTGGGGACTGGGCGACAGCCTGCGGCCCGAGGCCCCCGCGGCGGTGGCGGCCCTCCAGCGCATGGGCATCCCCTGCTGGCTGGTCAGCGGGGACCGGCTGGAGACCTGCCTGGCCGTGGCGGCCCGGATCGGCATCCCGCCCGAACGGGTGACCGGCAACGCCCTGCCCCTGGAGAAGGGCGAGAAGCTGGCCTGGATCCAGCGCACCATCGGCCCGGCGGCCATGGTCGGGGATGGCGTGAACGACGCCGTGGCCTTGTCCCAGGCCGATCTGGGCATCGCCATGGGCCAGGGCGCCGGGGTGGCCCTGGAGAGCGCGGGCGTGGTGCTGGTGCACCGGGACCTCCGGCGGATCCCCACCTTCCTGGCCCTCTCCCGGCTGGCCATGGGGCGGATCCGGCAGAACCTGGGCTGGGCGCTGGGCTACAACGCTCTTCTGGTCCCGCTGGCGCTGACCGGGCACATCCACCCGATCCTCGCCGCCACGGCCATGATGGCTTCAAGCATCAGCGTGGTGGTGAACAGCAGCCGGAAGCTGTCCCTTGATTCCAGGCCAAGGGATCTTGAAAGAGCGTGATAACAGATAATTGATGTTTATTTTGTACTATCGTAGATAATGAAATAAAAAGTTGCATGTATTGCCATAATGAGTAGAATTGAACTGTCGGAGCAAGATGAAAACATATATTCCCCTTATTTTTAAACAATTATATAGAAAATTATTGTTCCAACTCGCGAGTGGGGCTCCATGTCATTTGATTCATGGGCATGGAGCCCTTATTTATTGGTTCTTCGTGGAAGATGGGGCGTTGGCCGAGAAAATGGCTGAATTGTCCTGAATTCATCCTTTTCATCCTTTTCATCGGTGTTCATCCCTGTTTCAGCAGGGCCAGCGAAGGAGTGGTTCGGCGGGTAAATAACATGCGAGCGCCGACCCACTCCCAGGCTGGCCCTGCTGAAACAGGGATGAACCCCGATGGACGGGAAAAAGCTGGATTAATGACTTTTTTTTCGAAAACCCGGGTGCTTGTTACCCGGTGCTGACTTCGTACGCGTCCAAATTCATTCACCATTTTTTTTCCGGAGTTGCCATGCCCAACTGCAGAACTGCCCTGGCCCTTCTTTGCATCGCCGTGGCCGCCCAGGCGCAGGTCGACCTGAACACCCTGGAATCCGCCGCCAGCCGCTACACCAGCCATGGCGTCACGGGCATCCCGAACCATGCGAGCCTCGACCTGCAACTCCTGAGGGGGGATGGCGGCACCGTTCCCGCGACCCTCATGGTCCGGGCCGCCGACGTCCAGCACTGGTCCCTCTTCTACAACCTCGCCGGCGTCGGGGCCGGCCCGGACCAGCCCCGCTCGGTGGACCTCCAGTGCGACAAGGGCCTGTTTTCCGGTATCAGCACGGGCCGGTCGCCGATCCCCGATTGCCGATCCCTCGAGGATCTCTGGGTGGCCGTGACCCTGGATGCCGCCATCGCCCAGCTGAACGGCCTGGGCTACGTGCGCGGATTCTCCGAGGTGGAGCTCCGGCGCCCCGATCTGCCGGGCGTGCCCGCCGAACCGGTGTACGTCTTCAACTGCCCCTGGGAGCGGACCTACGTGGCCATTTCCGGCAACACCGGGGCCATGACCTGGTACCAGGTCTACTGACCTTCCGCGGGCCTGGGCCGATCCGGCTACCCTGAAGGGCATCCGGAGAATCGCGCCATGGCCGCTGGACCCCTTCGATTGGCTTGCGCCTTCGCCCTCGCTGCCCAGGCCGGCGCCGGCCAGCAGGCCCCCGACGCCGCCTGGCGGACCCTGGCCACGGCCCACTACCGCATCCACTATCCGCCGATCCTGGCGGACTGGGCCCAGGAGGTCGGGGCGCGGATCGAGGGGATCCACCAGCAGGTTGTGGCCCTGGTCGGCTACGAAAGCCCGTTGGTGGTCCAGGTGGTCCTCGTGGATCCCCTGGCCGAGCCCAACGGCATGGCCCTGCCGCTCCTGACCAATCCCCATGTGCTCCTGTACCGCACCGAGCCGCGCAGCGATGATCTCCATGGCAACGCCCTCAGTTCCTGGACCGAGGAACTGGTCAGCCATGAGCTGACCCACATCCACCACCTCACGCGGCCGACCCGGCCGGCCACCCTGCTGGGGAACCTGTTCGGCCTGCCCCTGGGACCGTTGTTCTGGAAGTGCCCCCGCTGGGTCACCGAAGGCTATGCCACCCTGGCCGAGGGGCGCATCACCGGCTCCGGCCGGCCGCACAGCGCCCTGCGGGCAGCCATGATCCGGCAATGGGCCCGGAGCGGCAAGCTGCCGCCCTACCGCGCCCTGTCCGCCACCGGCGGCTATCAGGGCGGCAATATGGCCTACCTGGTGGGCTCCGCCTACCTGGAATGGCTGGAACGCCAGCGCCCGGGCCAGCCGGACCTGCTGCAGCGGTTCTGGAAGCAGCTGGCGTCCCGGCGCGGCCGGTCCTTCGAGGCGGCCTTCCTGGCCACCTTCGGCTTTTCCGCCGAGACCGGCTACCAGCGCTTCCAGGCCGAAGCGGCCCACGATGCCCTGGAATGGGAGCTGCGGCTGCGCACCCAGGGTCTGCGGGAGGGCGAGCTGATGTTGCGGGCGCCCGGAACCCTCCGCAATCTGGCCGTCAGCCCCGATGGCACCCGCATCCTCGCGGCCCTGGAAAGCCCCAAGGAGCCCGGCCTGCGGATCTGGGACCTGCGCGAGCCGCCGGCCAAACCACCCAGGGTGCGCCCCGACCCCCTGAACGCCGTGCCGGACCTGCCGCCGGATGTCCCTTCCCGGCCCCCCGCCGGCACCCTGCCCCGGCTGAACCACCATGCACCGCTCAACCCCGCGTGGGTGGATGGCCGGACCATCCGGTTCGAACTCAAGCACGCCGATCGGGAGGGCGTCCTGCGCCGCCGCCCGGCCCTCTGGAGCTTGCCCAGCCAGGTGGACCTGAACCCGGACCACGTGCCCCAGGCCCAGGGCGCGCCCCTCCTGCCGGTGCGTCGGAAGGGTGTCTGGGTGCTGGAACTGGACGGCCAGCCCGTACCCCTGCCGGGCCCGCCCACCGGCCCGGCCGTGCGGGACGAGGCCCGTTCCACCCTCTGGGTAGCCTGCGAGGTTGACGGCATCTGCAACATCGTCAAGGTGCCCTGGCTCCGGGAGGGAGGCGGCATCCGGTTCCTCCCCGCCGTGGTCATGACCCGCACCGCCTCGGCCGCCTGGAACCCGGCCCCCAGCCCCGATGGCCGGACCCTCTACTTCACCACCCTGAACGCCGAAGGCATGGAGCTCCGGAAACTCGACCTGGCCCTGCCCGCCCTGGCCGCCAACCCGGCGCCCGAGCCGCGCATCCTCAGCCCGGGAACCGTGATCGCGCCCGCGCCGGAACCGGCGAGTCTGCCCCGCGCCGCCGGGCCCCTGCCCTCCGCGCCCTACCGGGCCGCCGACCATCAGTGGATCCAGCTCACCGCCGGCGCCAGCCTCACCCCGTCCGGGGAGAGTTGGCAGCTGGGCGTGGGCGGAACCGACCTTTTGGGCCGGCTCTCCTGGCAGGTGCTGGCCGGCCTGGGGGATGTCGCCGGCCCCCGGGGCGCCATGGCCGGTGTGGCCTCCGCCGCCTGGGCCTGGCGGCCCGCCGCGACCCTGTTCGCCGTGCTGGAGCGGCCCTCGGCCCAGCGCTTCCTTCCGGTGGCCGGGGCCGACCGGGAGCGCCGCGGCGGGGAATTGTCCCTGACCTGGGAGGACCGGGGGGACCATCCCTGGTGGATCAGCCCGGTCCTGGCCGCGGAACGGGTGACCGACGGAGACGGCGCCCCGGCCACCACCCGCGCCCTGTTCGGCCTGCGCGGCGGGCTGCAGACCGGCGTGTCCCGGGGCGCCTGGGGCCTGGCCGCCACGCCGGTCTTCCAGTGGCTGCCCGGTGCGAGCCGGGGCGTGACCTGGAGCCTGCTGCGGGCTTCCCTGGACCTGAAGGCCGAGACCCCGGTCCTGCCGGTCATCCTGGGCGCCTCCGGCGGCCGTCTGCAGGGCGGTGGTGGGGAGACCTTCCGGCTGGGTGGCACCGGCACCAGCCTGGTCCCGGAAAGCCTGGACGCAAACCGCGTGGAACAGCCGGCCCTGCCGGCCTATGCGGCCACCGGGGACCGCTTCCTGCGCTGGCGCGGGCAGGCCGGTGAAAACCTGCGGCTCTACCTGGAAGGCACTTCAGTCTGGAACGAAGGGCAGGAACGCCCCCCCTGGGAGCGGGTGGCAGGGCTCGAGTGGGTGCTGGTGCTTCCGCAGGCAGGCCCCAGCGAGGCGACGCTCCGGCGCACCCGCCTGCAGCTGGGGATCCACCGGCCCCTGGATGGGGAAATGAAAGGGCACACCGTCGCCACCCTCTCCCTCATCGTCCGCCCCTGACAAAAAAATCGGAGGGCAGGCGAACCTGCCCTCCGATTTCAGCGATGCGGTGATCAGTCGGTGGGGGTGTCGTTCTTGCGGGTCTCCACCGCCTGGTCGGCCTTGATCTCGATCTCGACCCTGCGGTTCCGGGCCTGGCCTTCCTTGGTCTTGTTGTCGGCGATCGGATTTTCCGGGCCGGCCCCGACGGTGCGGATCGCGGAGGCGGAGATCCCGGCATCCACCAGGACCTTGGCCACGGCATCCGCCCGGCGCTTGCTCAGGGCCTTGTTGAAGGCCACACCGCCGACCGAGCTGGTGTAGCCGGTCACCACCAGGGTGTACTGGCCCTTGTAGCGCTTGACGCTCTCGGCGACCTTGCCGATGGCCTTCACGCCCGCGGGTGGCAGATCGTTCTTGCCGTTGGCGAAGTGCAGCACCGCCTCGTCCAGCACGATCTTCATGGGGGCGGCCTTGACCACGACCGGAGCCGGCGGCGGCGGCGGCGGAGGCGGCGGGGGCGGCGGAACCGCCTTGATCACCACCGGCTCGGGGGCGGGCGGCGGGGGCGGAGCGGGCGGCGGCGGCAGGGCCACCACCGGCGCCGGGGCGGGCGCGGGCTCCGGGGCGGCCATGGGCGGACCGATCTTCCGGGACTGGGAACCCCAGCGGTAGCCCACATACACCAGGCCCAGGGCCTCGGAGGCGGAGTTCTTGGTCTCGACCCGGACGCCGCGGGCTTCGATGCCCACCGTCAGATTCTGCTTGAGCAGGCCCTGGACGCCGCCGCCGACATGGTAGCTGAGCCGGGTGGTGCTGGAGCCGCTGTAGGACCAGGGGGCATCCACCTGGGACGCGCCCACCCCGGCCCGCAGGTAGGGGATCCAGGTGCTGGAATTGGGCATGACGTTGAACAGGGCGGCCACGTTGGCGTGGGTCTCGTTGGCGCTGGCGTTGCCTACCTTGGCCTTGAGCTGGGTGCCCAGGACATCGATGGCGCCGCCCCAGCGGGAGGTGCACCAGGTGCCGAAGCCGACGCCGACGATGGGGTTGTCCTTGACCCCGCGGCCCGCACCCTTGGTGCTTTCCTGGGCATCCCAGCCACCCTCGAGGATGAGCCATTTCTGGCCTTCCTGGGCAGCAAGCGAACCGGCCACAAGGACCAGGGCGGTTGCGAGCAGTGCGTTTCTCATGGCTCCTCCGAAGTTGGGTTGAAAAAAAACGCGCGGGCGAGTGCTGACGGTAACGGCAATTTACACCGATCGCCGCCCAGACCAAAGGGGAAATCGCGCCCGGCGGCGGCGGACCGGGCCCTACCAGATGGCGGGTGCCCGTTCCCCGGGCCAGTTCTTGGGTCCCTCCGCCCCGCAGCCGAACGCCTCGCCGAATTCCGGGAGATTGGCCAGGGGCGCATTCACCCGCACCTTGGCCGGGCTGTGGGGATCCACCAGCAGGCGCATCCGGGCGGCCTCCTCCCGGGCCTGGAAGTGCCAGCTCTGGGCGAACCCCAGGAAGAACCGCTGTTCGGGGTTGAAGCCGTCGATGGCGGCCGGCCTTGGCCGGCCCTCCAGGGCCTTGCCCAGGGCGGCGTAGGCGATCTTCAGGCCGCCCAGGTCGGCGAGGTTCTCGCCCAGGGTGAGCCTGCCGTCCAGGCGCAGGCCCGGCAGGGCTTCGATCCGATCGAACTGCCGGACCACCAGGTCGGTGCGGGCCGCGTAGGCCTTGCGGTCGGCGTCGGCCCACCAGTCCCGGAGATTGCCCTCGGCGTCGTACTGGCGCCCGCGATCGTCGAAACCGTGGGTCAGCTCGTGGCCGACCACCATGCCGAGGCCCCCGTAGTTGACCGCGTCGTCCGCCTCGGGGTCGAAGCAGGGCGGCTGCAGGACCCCCGCGGGGAAGACGATCTCGTTGAGCCTGGCGTTGTAGTATGCGTTGACGGTGGCCGGCGTCATCCCCCATTCGCCCCGGTCGACGGGCCTGCCCAGCTTGCCCAGCTGCCGCCGGAACTCGAAGGCGGCCGCCCGGACCACATTGCCGAGATAGCCATTGCGGTCCACCGGCAGGCCCGCATAGTCGCGCCAGGCATCGGGGTAGCCGATCTTGACGGTGACGGCGTCGAGCTTGTCCAGTGCCGCCTGGCGGGTGGGTCCGGTCATCCACTCCAGGCCGGCGATCCGCTCGCGCAGGGCGCCCCGCACGTGGCCGACCAGTTCCAGGGCCCGGGCCCTGGCCCTGGGGGAGAAGGTCCGGGCCACGAACATCTGGCCCAGGGACTCGCCGAGGGCGTGGTCGGTGGCGCGCAGCACCCGCTTCCAGCGCGGGCTCATCGACCGCGTGCCGTTGAGGGCGGCCTCATGGAAATCGAAATGGGCCTGCTCGAAGGCCGGGCCCATGAAGGGGGCCGAATCGTCCACCAGGTGCAGCGCGAGGTAGGCCCTCCACTGGGCCGGGGGGGTGTCCCCGGCCATGGCGGACAGTTCCTGCAGGAAGCGCGGCTGGCGCACCAGCAGGGCCTCCGGCCAGGCCAGGCCGATGCCTGCGAAATAGGCATCCCAGGCGAACGCCGGGGCCAGGGCGCGCAGCTCGGCCTGGCTGAGCCGGTGGTAGGTGGCCTGGGGGTCCCGCCGCTCCACCCGGGTCATGGACGCCCCGGCCAGGCGCCTCTCCATGGCGAGGACGATGCCGGCCCGGGCCCGGGCCAGGGCCGGCGACGCCCCGGTCAGCGTGCCGAGGGTGGTGAGGTAGTCCAGGTATTTGTTCCGGATCTCCCGGCTGCGGTCGTCCTCCTTGAGGTAGAGGTCCCGGTCCGGCAGGCCCAGCCCGCCCTGGGCCAGTTCGGCCAGGCAGGTGGTGCTCCGCTTGTCGTCCTGGCCGACCCCGAAGGCGAAGCCGGCCCGGCTGCCGCGCAGGTGCAGCGCGGCCAGCGCCGAGGCCAGGCCCCTGGCGTCGTTGACCGCGCCGATCCGGGCCAGTTCCGGCCTGAGCGGGGAAAGCCCGGCCCGGTCGATGGCCTTGGCGTCCATGCCGGCGGCGAAGAAGTCGCCGACCTTCTGGGGCACGCTGCCCCCGGGCGCCCTGGCCCCGGCGGCATCCTCCAGGATCTCCAGGAGGACGACGTTGTTGCGCTCCTCCATCTCGTCGAAGGCACCCCAGGTGGAACGGTCGGCCGGGACCGGATGGGCCTTGAGCCAGCCGCCGTTGGCGAACTGGAAGAAATCCTGGCAGGGCGCCACCCCGGTATCCTGGTCGCCCAGGCGCAGGCCGTGGCCGGCCGGCGCCTGGGCGACCAGGACGGCGGCCATGAGGCCGCCCAGCAGCCGTCGCGTTTGCCAGGGCATGGCATTCCTCTCGTCGTGGAAGGCCAGTTCAGCATGCCCCCAGGGATCCTGTCAATCCGCGGTATCCCTTTGGTTTCAATGGGATTATTCTATCCATTGGGGGGCTTCCCGCCCGCCTCTGGAGCCAGCATGCGGATCCACCTGTCCCGCTTCGTCTGCATGGATGTCGAGTCGAACCTGGCCCGCATGGCCGAGGAGGGGGCCGCCGCGGCCGGCGCCGGCGCCGACCTCTGCGTGTTCCCCGAGGGCTTCCTGCACGGCTACCGGCGCAGCCTGGATCCGGCCCTGGCCCGGGCCCGGTTCCGCGCCCTGTCCGGGGACTTTCCGGACACCGCGTTCCTCTTCGGCTCGTTCACCGAGGACCGGCGCAACCGCCTCACCTTCTGGCAGGGCGGCGAGGAGCGGGCACGCTACGACAAGGTCCACCTGTTCGGCCCCAACGGCGAATTCGAGATCTGGGAGCCCGGCGACCGCTACGCGGCCGTGCGCTTCCGGGACTGGACCCTGGGCCTGATCAACTGCAACGACCTGCGCTTCCCCGAGCAGGCCCGGGCCCTGCGGCTGCGGGCCCGGTGCGATCTGCTGGTCGCCCCCGCCTGGTGGCCCTGGCGCCGGGACCACATCTGGCGGGCCCTGCTCCAGGCCCGGGCCATCGAGAACGGCATCTTCACGGTCGGCTGCTGCGTGGCGGCCTCCGAGCACCCCCTGGAGAGGTTCGCCGGGGCCGGCAACCACGTGTTCGACCCCCTGGGCGATCCCGTCCACACCCAGGACGACCACAGCTACACCCTCGACCCCGCCCGGCGCAACGGCCTCATCGTCGACCCCCTGGCCACCGCCGTGGACATCCAGGAACTCACGGTTTTCTAGGCCAGGGCGTGCTGGCCGGCCTGGGCGGGGAAGACCAGCCGGAACCGGGTGCCCTCGCCCGGCGCCGAACGGACGTCGATCCGGCCCTGGGCGCGGTCCATGAGGATCTTCACCGAGGCCAGGCCCAGGCCGTTGGCCATGGCGGGCTCCTTGGTGGTGAACAGCGGCTCGAACATCCGCGCCTGGGTCTCCTGGCTGATGCCCGGGCCGTCGTCCTCCACCTCCAGCCAGGTCTCGCCGGTGCGGGACTCCCGGCCCACCGCCACCCGGATCCGGCCGCCGCCGGGCAGGGCGTCCCGGGCGTTGCCCACCAGGTTCACCAGGATCTGCTGCAGGTCGTCGCTGTGGATGCGCACGGGGGCGGGTTCCTGGCCCGGCTGGAGCTGCAGCTCGACCCCGGCCGGCATGAGCAGCTTGAGCAGGCCTTCCAGGGCGGCCAGCTCCCGGCGCAGGTCGCGCACCCCACCCTCCTCCTGCAGGCGCCGGGAGAAGTCCATGACCCGGGAGGACAGCACCGCCGAGCGTTCCACCGCCTCGATGATGGCCTCGACCGCGAACCCGGACACCTTCATGCGCCGCTCGATTTCCATCTGCAGCACTTCGGCGGCCGAGAGGATCGAGCCAAGGCCCTTGTTCAGGTCATGCACCAGCCCCGCCCCCAGGACCACCACCGAGTTCAGGCGCTCGTTGAGCAGGACCACGTCCTGCATGCCCTCCAGCTGCCGGGTGCGCTGGGCCACCCGGGCCTCCATCTCCCGGTTCGCCGCCGCCAGCTGCTCCTGGAGCAGGAACTGGCGGAACACCAGGGCCACGGTCATCAGCAGGAAGATCACCAGGGCGGGAAGGCCGGGAGGGTCGCCGCCCATCACCGGGACCACCATCAGGGTCGTGGCCACCAGGAACGGCATGTGCAGGAGGAAGGACGCCAGGTGGGAGGGCAGCGGCCGGCCCCCGGACGGCGCCTCCGCGGGGGCGGACCCGAACGGCACCATCAGGAGGGCGCCGGTGACCAGCGGCGTGGCCGCCAGCCAGGGCGAGTGCGTGACCAGGGCCAGGCTCCGGCCATGGGTGACGAACGAGAGCTGGAGGAACAAAAGCACGGAGTTGAGCAACATCCAGCCCAGCGGTCCACGCAGGCGGCGGGGGTCCTCGGCGGCCAGGAATGCGGCCAGGCCTCCCACCAGGACCAGCCGGGAGCTCAAGCTGGCCGCAAGGACCCGGTATTGCGCCTGCGGGTCCAGCAGGGACCCCCAGACCCCCTTGACCATCGGCAGGAGCATGAAGGCGAGGCAGAACACCAGGCTGCCCAGGAAGGCCAGGGACCGCCGTTCGGCCCGGTCCCGCCAGGGCCACTGCCAGACCCCGACGGCCATGAGCAGGCCGGCCCCCGGGACGGTCACATAGAGCAGGTTCCGCCACAGGCCGGACTGACCCATGTGCGCCGGGAACACCAGCCAGGCGGAATTGCCCACCAGGGAGACCGCGACCCCCAGGGAGAACCAGATCCACCCCTTTCGCTCGGCCGGCCGGTTCAAGGCCCGGCGGACGGCCAGGCCGATGGTGAGCGCATTGCAGACAAGGATCAGGCCGATGTGCAGGAGCCAATACGCCCCGGGTGAAATCGAAGCATTCAGGAGAAACAGGGCGAGGCTCAAGCCTCCGAACAGGGAAAAGGCCGCCCAAGGCGATTGCATAATAACCGCATAATTCATGGATTCGTTGAGCCCCGAAGTAAGTTGGAACGCTTCATTTATCGGCCAAATCGAGACAAATCTCAATGCCTTTTTAGGACTCAATAATTCATATGAATTATTTTATTGCAATTAATTGGTTTTATTAAATGGCGCCTACTCCATGTTCAGCCGGTAGCCGATGCTCGGCTCGGTCAGCAGGTAGCGAGGCCGGGTGGCGTCCGGTTCGATCTTGCGCCGCAGGGTCCCCATGTAGATGCGCAGGTAGTGGGTCTGGCCCTCCCCCACCGGCCCCCAGACGTCGTTCAGCAACTGGGCGTGGGTGACCACCTTGCCGGCGCGCCGGGCCAGGGCCTCCAGCAGCCGGTATTCCAGGGGCGTGAGCTTGACCAGGGCGCCGTCCATGGTCACCTCGCGCTTTTCCAGGTCCAGCCGCAGGGCGCCGCACTGCAGGAGCGGCGTGTCGAGCACGGTCTGGGTGGCGTGGCGTAGGGCCACCCGGATCCGGGCCAGCAGCTCGGCGGCGCCGAACGGTTTGGTCAGGTAGTCGTCGGCCCCCAGGTCCAGCGCCCCGACCTTGTCCTTCTCCTGGTTGCGGGCCGAGATGATCAGGATCGGCTTGCGGCTCCAGTCGCGCAGCTCCCGGAGCACTTCCAGGCCGTCCTTGTCGGGCAGGCCCAGGTCCAGCAGGATGATGTCCGGATTGTAGCTCCGGGCCAGGACCACCCCCTCGGCGCCGGTGCTGGCCACGTCCACCTGGTAGCCCTGGGTGGCCAGGGTGGGGACCAGGAACCGGCGCAGCGGCGCCTCGTCTTCGATGATCAGGATCAGGGGCTGGGTCATGGGGCGGGCTCCAGGCTGTCGGGTTCGGGCAGATCGGGGGGCGGGCCGTCCAGAGGCAGGCTGAACCGGAACCGGGCGCCGCCGCCCGGATCCTCCTCCACCCAGATCCGGCCCATATGGGCCTTGAGAATGGCGTCGCAGATGGCCAGGCCCAGCCCGACCCCGCCGTCCCGGGTCTGGCCGGGCATGCGGAAGAATTTGTCGAAGATCTTCTGGCGGAACTCGGGAGGCACCCCGGGGCCCTGGTCGACCACCGCCACTTCCAGGGAACCCTCGCCCGCCCAGGCGCGCAGGACCACCGGGCTGTCCCCGCCGTGGAGCCGGGCGTTGATGAATAAATTCTGAAGCACCTGTTCCATCAACCCGCCGTCGATGGGCACCAGCGGCAGGTCCGCGGGCAGTTCCGCCCGCACCGGCGACGGCCCCTGGCGTTCCAGGCGCTCGATGGCCGAACCCACCACCTCGTCCAGGGGCTGCCATTCCTTGTGCGCCCGGATGATCCCGCTCTCCAGGCGGGTCAGGTCCAGGAGGTTGCTGAGCAGGCGGGTCAGCCGGACGCTCTCCTCCCGGATCATGTTCAGGAGGTCGTGCCGGGCCTCCTCGGGCAGGGCCCCGTCCGGCAGCAGGAGGCTGCTGGCCGCGCCCTGGATGGCCGCCAGGGGCGTGCGCAGGTCGTGCGACACGGCGCCCAGCAGGGTGCTGCGCATGCGCTCGGTCTCGTTCTCCAGGCGGATCCGGTGGGCCGTCTCGAGCCAGCGGATCCGCTCCAGGGCCAGGGAACCCTGGACCGCGAAGGCCTGGAGCAGGCCCCAGGATTCCTGGGGGAAGCGCCCGCCCTCGGCCAGCCGGATCTGCAGGACCCCCTCGGTGCCCCCGGGACCGGCCAGCGCCACGTAGGAACAGGGCGCCTCGTACAGGGGCTCCAGCGGATCCTCTCGGCTGATGGCGGCGCTGAATTCCGGCAGCAGCAGGGTCGGCGGCGGGCAATCCGGCGCCGACGCGCCGGGCGGAAGCCTGTTCCAGCCGCCCTCCGGGCCGGGCAGGAGCACCCAGGCCTCCGCCTGGAACAGGCTGTGGAGGCGCTGGGCGAGGACTTCGGAGACTTCGGGCACCGTGGCGCAACGAGCCAGTGCCCGGCCGAGCAGCATCAGCAGCACGGTCTCGGCCTCCCGCCGCCGGCCGCTCCGGGTCTCCTGCCGCACCTGGCCCATGAGGTCCACCAGGATCTGCGCGCCCAGGAGGGTCGCCAGGAAGGCGGCGAAGCGCGGCCAGCCCTCGCCGGTGACGATCCCGCCGGGCTTGGCGAAGCGGTCCACATAGAGGGCGAGGGCGGCCAGCGAGGCCAGGGCCGAGACCCCCCGGCCCCAGCGGTGCATGATGAAGCCCAGGGCCACCGCGAACGCCAGGGGCACCGCCGGGAACCCCGCCACCATCTCCAGGGCCGCCCCGAAGATCCCGGTCACCACCAGGATCACCGCCACCGCCCCGGTGATGCCGACCGCGTCCCCCAGGTTGCCCCAGGCCGCGGGCTTCTTGCTGACCGTCTCCATGGACAGGGACAGGATCCGGACGTCCAGGCTCCGGCGCAGCATCTCCTGGGCCCGGGAACTCTCGAGGCGGTCCAGGGGTCCGCGCGCCCGGGTCCTGCCCATGATCACCAGCGAAGGGGAGCGCTTGCGGGCCAGGACCAGCAGGCCGGCCACCACCGTGGGGCCCTTGAGCCAGACCACCTCCGCCCCCAGTTCGTGCGCCTCCTGGAGCCAGACCCGGGCCTGGTCGGCCTCCTCCGGCGTCTCCCAGCCCGGCACCTCCACGTGCGCCACCACCCAGGGCCGGCCCTGGTCCCGGGCCATCCGGAAGCCCGCATGCACCAGCCGCAGGCTCCGGGCGTCGGAGCCCAGGGCGACGAGGATGGGCCCGGCGGGCGGCCCTTGGGGTGGATTGCCTTCCAGCGTCACGGGGTGCGGGCTCCTGGGTCTGTTCCCATCATGTCACAGGGCCAACCGATGCAAACACCGGGACCGCGCGTGGGCGCGGTCCCGGCGATTGGCGCAAGAGATGCTAGAGGTAGGCTTCTTCCCCGTGCAGGGATTCGTCCAGACCCAGCGCCTCCTCCTCGTCGGTGACCTTGACGGGGGTGACCTTGTTGATGAGCCAGAGGGCCCCGTAGCTGAACACGAAGGCATAGGTGGCCGTGATGGCGACGCTCAGGGTCTGCATGGCGAAGAAGTGCGTGCCGCCGCGCAGCAGGCCGTCGGCCCCGCCCGGGTTCCAGACCTTGGTGGCGAAGATGCCGGTGCAGATGCAGCCGACCACGCCGCCCACGCCGTGCACGCCCCAGACGTCCAGCGCGTCGTCCAGGCCCATCTTGTTCTTGAACTCCACCGCCAGGTAGCAGACCACGCTGACGATCACGCCGATGGCCACGGAGCCATTGATGCTGATGTAGCCCGCCGCCGGGGTGATCGCCACCAGGCCGGCCACGGCGCCGGTGAGCAGGCCGACGAACTTGGGCTTGCGCTCGAACTTCCAGGCGATCGCCAGCCAGGTGAGGGCGGCGACGGAGGCGCACACGTCGGTGTTGACGAAGGCCAGGATGGTGACGTGGTCGACCCGCAGCTCGCTGCCGGCATTGAACCCGTACCAGCCGAACCAGAGCAGGCCCGTGCCGAGGGCGACGAGAGGGATGCTGTGGGGCCCCTTGTCCATGATCTTGCGCTTGCCCACGAACAGCACCGAGGCCAGGGCCGCGAAGCCGGCCGTGGTGTGCACCGCGGTGCCGCCGGCGAAGTCCAGCACGCCCCAGGACGCGAACAGGCCGTTGCCCCAGACCATGTGGGCCACCGGGAAGTACACGAACACCATCCACAGGGTGAGGAAGATCAGGTAGGCCGCGAACTTGATCCGGTTGGCGAAGGCGCCGGTGATCAGGGCCGGGGTGATGATCGCGAACATCATCTGGTAGACGAACATCACCAGGAGCGGGATGCCGTTGCCGCCGGCCACCAGGTCGGTGGGCCGGACGCCACGCAGGAAGGCCAGGTCCAGGTTGCCGATGACGCCGCCCTGGCCGCCGCTGAACACCAGGGAGTAGCCCACGGCCCACCAGAGGAAGGTGGTCCAGCCCATCGAGACGAAGCTCTGGATCATGATGGCCAGGACGTTCTTCCGTCCCACCAGGCCGCCGTAGAAGAAAGCCAGACCTGGTGTCATCAACATCACCAGACTGGCCGCCACCAGCATGAAACCGGTATTTCCGGTGTCTAACATCTGAGTCTCCTTTGGTTATCTGACATGGCCGGCCAGCAGCGGCCACCCATTCGACGAGTTGAGAACAAGGTCCTTCCCTGTTGAAATGGAAGTCCTGTAATTCGAGCACTTAATTTTTCAATCCAATCAACGCCCAGAAAGCATAGCTTCTTTTTTGTTCTCTAGTGTGTGATTTAAATCATAACAAATGTGGAAATCGAAAAGTTTTGTCTTTCACCACAGCCAACGGTTGATTTCTGTATTTTTTGCCATTTTTAAAGAAACAGCCTCCCGGCCCGGAGGGAATCGGACGGGGCCCCGGTCCGGAGGCAAACGGCGCGTCCCGCATCCAATTGGAAATCAATCAGGACATGCATATCAACAATGATTTGCGTCTTTTAGTGCATTTTTATAAAAAATGAAAATTTCTAATCAAACCATGAAAACTTTTGACCACGTGATTTTTATTTCTATTTTACGATTTAATAAATTTTCTTTTACGCCGCAATCATTCCCGTGATTACAAAACGGCCTTCATTTCAGAGTGATATTCGTCACAGGCGGAAACAAGAAAAGCCTCGTCTTTACTCAATTTGTTAATTTTTTTACACGATTTTTATGTCAAAACGACCGATCTTCCTATCACAGTCTTTACATCCTCTTTACCTGGTCCAAGAGGATCCCCCAGCCACGGTCCGCTCCCCTGGGCTGCGGCGATGCCCTGTGCCCTGCTCCCTTCCCTTTGGCGGCGAACGCGCCCCACCTCATGTCCCCCAACCCATTTCAAAAGGAGGTCCCGTGCTACCTCAGATCAACACCGGCAACACAGGATTCATGATCCTCTGTGCCAGCCTCGTCATGCTCATGACGCCAGGACTGGCCTTCTTCTATGGCGGGCTGTGCAGCCGGAAGAACGTCCTGGGCATCATGATCCAGAGCTTCGTCTCCATGGGCTGGACCACGGTGATCTGGTTCGCCTTCGGCTACTCCATGTGCTTCGGCCCGACCGTGCACGGGATCATCGGCAACCCCCTCACCCACGCCTTCCTGCGCGGCATCGACCTGCACAGCCTCTACCAGGGCAATGTCCAGCTCGGCATCCCGACCTTCGTCCACGTGGCCTACCAGATGATGTTCGCCATCATCACCCCGGCCCTGATCACCGGCGCCTTCGCCAACCGGGTCACCTTCAAGGCCTACATGTGGTTCCTGACGGCCTGGCTGATCTTCGTCTACTTCCCCTTCTGCCACATGGTCTGGCATCCCGATGGCATCCTGGCCCAGTGGGGCGTCCTGGACTACGCCGGCGGCATCGTCGTGCACAACACCGCCGGCATCGCCGCCCTGGCTTCGGTGCTCTACGTCGGCAAGCGCAAGGTCGTCGACAGCGTCCCCCACAGCATCCCCCTGGTGGCCCTGGGCACCGGCCTGCTCTGGTTCGGCTGGTACGGCTTCAACGCCGGCAGCGAATTCCAGGTTGATTCCGTGACCACCTCCGCCTTCATCAACACCGATGTGGCCGCCTCCTTCGCCGCCGTCACCTGGCTGGTGGTGGAATGGATGAACGCCAAGCAGCCCAAGTTCCTCGGCCTGCTCACCGGCGCCGTGGCCGGCCTGGCCACCATCACCCCCGCCGCGGGCTACGTCTCGCCCGCCACCGCCGCCCTCATCGGCATCATGTCCGGCGTGATCTGCTACTACGCCGTGGCCCTGAAGAACCGCCTGGGCTGGGACGACGCGCTCGACGTCTGGGGCGTCCACGGGGTCGGCGGCTTCATCGGCATCATCTTCCTGGGCATGTTCGCCAACAAGGCCTGGAACCCCAACATCGTCACCAACGGCCTGCTGACCGGCGGCGGCACCAGCTTCTTCCTCAAGCAGTGCGCGGCCGTGGCCATCTCCAGCGCCTGGGCCTTCGTCTTCACCTACGGGATGCTCTGGATCATCGACCGCATCACCAAGGTCAAGGTGGAAGAGGGTGTCCAGGAATCCGGCCTCGACCTCGGCCTGCACGGCGAAGTCGCCTATACGGACGCCTTGTAGCTTCCTTTTCCGGAACGGACGAAGCCTCCGCGCACCCCCCTTCCCGGGGTGCGCGGAGGTCCTTCCGTACGGGGCAGACCGGTTCGGGCCGGCGCAGCGGCGATTCCCCGGGGTGGTCTGCCCCGATCTACGGGAATCTGCATTCTGATATGGTTGACCAAAATGGTGTGTTAAATTACATCGCCCGCCGGAGTCTGGCGAGAGGAGCTCGATGGTGGCGAAAAACGGGACGGCCCCCGACATCCGGACCCTTACCAGGGAACAGCGAATCGGGCTGTTCCGGACCATCTACGCCTCCCGGCGGATCGACGACCGGGAGATCACGGGCAAGCGGCAGAACAAGGTGTTCTTCCAGATCAACGGGGTCGGCCACGAGGCCCTCCAGGCCGCCGCGGCGCTCTGCCTGAAGCCCGGCCACGACTGGTTCTTCCTCTACTACCGGGACCGGGCCCTGTGCTACGCCCTCGGGGTCACCGCCCGGGACATGTTCATGGGCTCGGTGGGCTCCAGGCTGGATCCGGCCACCGGTGGCCGCATGATGCCGGGCCACTGGTCCGACCACCGGCTCAACATCTTCACCACCTCCAGCCCCACCGGGACCCAGTTCCTGCAGGCCGTGGGCGCGGCCGAGGCGATCCTCCGGGCCGAGCGCGAAGGTCTCCAGGACCGGCTGGGGATGCACCCGGACGAAGTGGTCCTGGTCACCTCGGGCGACGGCACCGTGGCCGAGGGGGAATTCTGGGAGGCCATCAACAGCGCCGTCAACCTGGCGGTGCCGGTGGTCTTCCTCATCGAGGACAACGGCTATGCGATCTCGGTGCCCACCGAGGTGCAGTACGCCGGCGGCAACGTCGCCGCCCTGCTCCAGGGCTGGGAGGCCCACGGCCTCCTGCTCATCGATGGCGTGGACGGCTGCGACCCGCTGGCCAGCCATGCCGCGGTCGAGACCGCCGTCGCCTACGCCCGGGCCCGCAAGGGCCCGGCCCTGGTCCGGGCCCGGACCATCCGCCCCTACTCCCATTCCCTGTCCGACGACGAGCAGCTGTACAAGACCCCCGCCCAGCGCGCCGCGGAGGCCCTGCGCGACCCCGTCGCCACCTATCCGGCGCGGCTGCTGCTCGAAGGCGACCTCACCCAGGCCGAGCTCACCGCGCTCATGGAAGAGGTCCAGGACGAGGTGGACCGCGCCTGGGCCGAGGCCGAGGCCGCCCCGGCCCCCGACCCCGGCTCCGTGATGCGCCACCTGTACAGCGAAGAGGTGGATCCGACCGGCCCGGCCTTCGACACGGAGGCCATGGCCGGCGACCAGGGCACGGGCCACAAGACCATGATCGACCTCATCAACGTCACCCTGCGCCAGGAGATGGCCGCCAACCCGGCCATCCTCGCGTTCGGCGAGGACGTGGCCGACGCCACCCGGGTCGAGATCCTGGAGGAGGTCAAGGGCAAGGGCGGCGTGTTCAAGGCCACCCACGGCCTGCAGCGCCAGTTCGGCCCGAACCGGGTGTTCAATTCCCCCCTGGCCGAGGCCACCATCGTCGGCCGCGCCATCGGCCTGGCCGCGCGCGGCTTCAAGCCGGTGGTGGAGATCCAGTTCATGGACTACATCTGGCCCGCCATGCAGCAGATCCGCGAGGAGCTGGCGACCATCCGCTGGCGCAGCGACAACCACTTCAAGGCCCCCCTGGTGATCCGGGTGCCGATCGGCGGGTACCTGATGGGCGGCGCCGTCTACCACAGCCAGTGCGGCGAGAGTTCATTCACCCACATCCCGGGCCTGCGGGTGGTCTACCCCTCCCGGGCCCTGGACGCCGCCGGCCTGCTGCGCACCGCCATCCGCTGCGACGACCCGGTGCTGTTCCTGGAGCCCAAGCATCTCTACCGCCAGACCCACAACAAGGGCAACGACCCCGGGCCGGAGTTCATGATCCCGTTCGGCAAGGCCCGCACGGTGCGGGAGGGCAAGGACCTGTCGGTCATCACCTACGGCAGCACCGTGCACCGCGCGGTCCAGGCCGCCCGGCAGGCCGAGGCCGAGGGCCTGAGCGTCGAGATCCTCGACCTGCGCACCCTGAACCCCTACGACTGGGAGGCCATCGCCGCCACCGTGCGCAAGACCCACCGCGTGCTGGTCGCCCACGAGGACACCCTGCAGTGGGGCTACGGCGCCGAATTGGCCGCGCGGATCGCCGACGAGCTGTTCTTCGACCTGGACGCCCCGGTCCGGCGCCTGGGCGCCAAGGACACCTGGGTGGCCTACCACCCCGACCTCGAAGACGAGATCCTGCCCCAGCCCAGCCACTTCCTGGAGGCCTACCGGTCCCTGGCGAAAATCTGAATCCGGCTAGTGGTGCCCGTGGGCGTCGTGGCGGACCGGGGCGGGGGTGTAGTCGATCTTGCGGCCGAACACCAGCCAGAGGCCGAACAGGGCCTCCACCACGATCCCGGCGCCGCGCATGAGGACCAGCGGGCCCTCGAAATAGCCGTAGGCGTGGCTCAGGATCCCGCAGATCGCCAGGGCGGCGCCGAAGGTCAGCAGGAACCCGCCGAACCGGGCTGCGGGCGCGGGGGCGGGCTTCACCTCGACCGGGACCGTGCCCAGGGGGTTGGACAGCTCACCCAGGAGCTGGGTGCCCTGGAAAAGCAGGATGGCGGCCAGGACATAGAGGGAGATGTAGAACAGCATCGCGGGCTCCAGTGGCTCCAGGATTGCATGGAACCGCCGGTTCGGAAATAAGCGCTTGACTGAATCAATCGATTGATTAATCTGAAAAGAGTCTTGATCACTCGCTTGATTAAGACCCGGGAGCCTCCATGAACCAACCCGAGATCGAGCCCTCCGGCCGGCTTCGACTGCTGGAAGCGGCCATCCTCTGCTTCGCGGAAAAAGGCTTCGACGGCACCGGCATCCGCGAGATCGCGGCCCGGGCCAAGGCCAACTCGGCCCTGGTCCAGTACCATTTCGGCGGCAAGACCGGTCTCTACGCCGAGGCCCTGCGCTACATCTTCGGGCGCCGGCCGGTGGTCGCCGCCGAGCCTCCCGCCAGCCCGGATGAACCCGAGGCCCGGCCCCGGGCGATCCGGGCCCTGGGCGGAATGATCGGCCACCTGCTCGAAGAGCTCATGGCCTGCAGTGCCGGCAGCGAACTGGACCGGGCCAGCCTGATCCTGGTCACCCGGGAAATGCAGGCTCCGCGCAACGACATGGCGCCGCTCATCCTCGAGCACATGCGGCCCTACCACGAGCACATCCTCGGCTGCCTGAAGATCCTCCGGCCGGACCTGGACGCGGACGGCGCCCTGGCCATCGTCGACAGCATCTTCGGCCAGCTGGTGCACCTGCAGGTGAATCTGCAGATGATCCGGCTGGTCCGGAAGGACCCGGAATACCCGCGGGACCTTTCGGCCGTGGCCCGGCACATCACTGAATTCAGCCTTCGCGGGATCGGCATCCCCGAGGCCTTCCCAGGAGCTTGACCATGCTATATTTCCCGCCCGCCGCGGAGGTCGCCCTAGCGGTCCCGGCCCCCCTGGAATTCGATCTGGCCGGGGCCCTCGGCCGGGCCCGCGAAGAGAATCCATTGCTGCGCGCGGCCAAGGCCCGGGTCGAGGAGCGTACCGGAATGATCACCGCCACCCGTGCCGACGCCCTGCCCCAGGTGGCCCTGACCGGGGACTTCACCCGCATGCGGGACGTGAGCCTGCTCAGCTCCAGCCTGGGCCAGTCCTTCCTGACGGCCTTCAGCATCTCCCCGAGCGCGGCGGTCGCGCCCTATTCGATGTACACCACCATGGCCACCGTGAGCCAGCCGCTGTTCTACTGGGGCAAGCTGGGCACGGCCGTGGCGATCGCCAGGATGGGCGAGAAGGAGGCCGGCTACGCCTACAGCACCGCCGAGCTGGACACCCTGCACGGGGTGGCCAAGGCCTACATCATGGTCCTCGCGGCCCAGGCCGAACTGGAAGTGGTCCAGTCCCGCCTGCAGACCGCCCAGCAATTCCTGTCCGACGTGAAATCCAAGCTCGAGGCCCAGTCGGCCACGGAACTGGACCGGCTGCGGGCCGAGAGCGAATACCTGGGGGTCATCCCCGAGAACCTCCAGGCCGAGGCCAACTACCAGAGGGCGGTGGAGCTGCTCAACGGCCAGCTGGGCCTGGACCCGCACACCCCCCTGAAGCTCCGCGACCCCGGCAACCCCGTCACCGGCGCCGGCCTCGGCGACCGGGAGCGCAGCGAGATCGCCCAGCTCCGCCAGCAGGAGGCGATGTACCGGGCCAACGACACGATCATCAAGTCCGACCTGCGGCCGAAATTCGATTTCAACGCCTCCTACGGCTACCAGGCCGGCACCACCGGCAACCTGTTCCGGGAGCCCTACGACGCCTGGCGGGTGAACGTCACCATGCGCTTCCCGGTGTTCGACGGCCTGCGGGCCTCCGGCAAGCGCGCCCAGAACCGGGCCCAGCTGGAGCAGGTCAGCCAGACCCGGGTCGACAAGGAACGCGCCATCGCCGTGGAGAAGAGCACCGCCGAGCGGGAGCTGCGCAAGGCGGTCGCCTTCCAGGACGCCGCCCGGATGGCCTACAACGCCGCCCTCGAGGCCCTGCGCAACAGCCGCGAGGCCTTCGACCAGGGCCTGATCACCTCCCTGGACCTGCTCGAGGCCGAGCGCACCGAACGCCAGCAGGAGAGCCAGCGCCGCCGGGCCCAGCTCGGCGTGTGGACGGCCCTGTTCGACTACCGCCGCTCGTACGGCCTCCCCCCCCAGTGACCGCCCGGACCCCCTTGAGGAAGCAGCCATGACCCACGTGAAAACCATCGTCTACCTGGCCGTCCCGGCCCTGCTGATCGCCGGCGCCATCGGCGTCCACCGGCACAACCGCAACCAGGAGCTGGGCCGCCAGCGCATCCAGAAGGAGGCGGCGCTGGTGCCGGTGACCCTGGCCACCGTCGAGAACCATCCGTTCCGCTTCGCCATCCCCTTCACCGGCACCCTGCTGGCCGTGAACCGGGCCGAACTCAAGGCCGAAGTCTCCGGCCGGGTCACCCGGGTGGCGGTCCAGGAGGGCGACCACGTGGCCGCGGGCGCCCTGCTGTCCTCCCAGGACGAGGACGACCTGCTGCTCTCGGTCCAGGCCGCCGAGGCCCAGCTGGCCCAGGCCCAGGCCCAGGCCCAGCAGGCCCGCCGCGACAACGACCGGGCCCAGATGCTTTTGGAGAAACGCAGCGTCACCCGCCAGTCGGCCCAGCAGGCGGAAACCAACTTCAACGCCGCCATGGCCATGGTCCACGCCGCCGAAAGCAACCTGGGGCTGGCCCACAGCCGCCTGCGCAAATCGCGGATCACCGCCCCGTTCACCGGGGAAGTGGCCCAGCGGCTCACCCAGCCCGGCGAGATGCTCAGCCCCGGCCAGCCCGCCTTCACCGTCGTCGACAACCGCAAGCTGGAGATCCAGGCGGACCTTCCGGCCGACGTGGTCGCCCGGATCCAGACCGGGATGAAGGCCTCCTTCCGGATCGCCGGCTTCGACCAGCCCTTCCAGGCCACCCTCACCCAGGTCAGCGCCTCGGTCCAGCAGGACGGCCGCACCCTGCGGGTCCGGCTGGAGGCGCCCAACCCCGACGGCCGGCTCAAGAGCGGGCTGTTCGCCGAAGGCGAGATCCTGAGCGAAGGCGAAGCCACCCGCCCGGCCCTGCGCTCCGCCGTGCTCACCACCGTCGGCCGGGAAGCCGACGTGTTCGTGGCCGAGGCCGGCATCGCCCGGCGCCGGCGGGTCCTGGTGGGCCAGGACCAGGGCGGCTGGCGCCCGGTGGACGGCCTTCCGGCGGGCACCCAGGTGGTGGACCAGGGCCGCGACCAGGTGGTGGACGGCACCCGCCTGCAATCCAGCGTCGGGGGAATCTGAACCATGTTCCTCTCCGACCTCTCCATCAAGCGGCCCGTGCTCACCACCTGCGTCATGCTGGCGCTGGTGGTGCTGGGCCTTTTCTCCATCAAGGGCCTGGGCCTGGACAGCTTTCCCAAGATCGACATGCCGGTGGTGACGGTCTCGGTCATCTACCCCGGGGCCAGCCCCGACGCGGTCGAGCAGGATGTCGTCAAGAAGATCGAGGAGGCGGTCAACCCCATCGAGAAGGTGCGCGAGATCAGCTCCACCAGCCAGGACGGGCTGGGCACGGTCACCATCGAGTTCGAGATCGAGCGGGACGTGGACAAGGCGCTGGATGACGTCCGCTCCAAGGTCGGCCAGATCCGCCGGAACCTGCCCGAGACCATCAAGGAACCCATCATCCAGAAATTCGATCCGGCCCAGCTGCCGGTGCTCTCGCTCATCGTCAAGCCCGACGACGCCCACAAGGACATGAACGACCGCGAGCTCACCCGGATCGCCGACGAGTTCCTCAAGCGGCGCATCGAGAACATCCCCGGCGTGGGCAAGGCCGAAGTGGTCGGCGGCTCCACCCGGGACATCCTGGTGCAGGTGGACCCCCAGCGGCTGGAGTCCCTGGGCCTCACCCTCGGCCAGGTGATGAACGCCCTGGGCCAGGACACCCTGGCCGTGCCCAGCGGCAACCTGCTCACCGCGACCCGCGAGATCAGCGTCCGGGTCGACGCCAAGGCCCGCCGGGTGGAGGATTTCAACCACGTCATCGTGGGCAACAGGGCGGGCCGGCCGATCGAACTCAAGGAGGTCGCCACCCTGGTCGACGGCATCAAGGAGAAGCGCACCCTGGCGCGCCTGGACGGGCGTGACGCGGTGGCCCTGGAGATCCAGAAGCAGATCGGCGGCAACACCGTGGCCATGGTCCGGTCCGTGGACGCCGTGGTCAAGCGGCTCGGCCCCGAACTGTCCAGGCTCGGCGTCACCACCACCAAGGCCAAGGACAACTCCAAGTTCATCAGCGATTCAGTGGACGACGTGGAGGTCTCCATCCTCCTGGGCGGCCTGCTGACCGTGATCATCGTCTTCTTCTTCCTCAAAAGCTGGCGCTCCACCATCATCACCAGCCTGACCCTGCCGGTGTCGGTGATCAGCACCTTCACCGTCATGAAGGCCCTGGACTTCACCCTCAACACCATGACCCTGATGGCCCTGTCGCTGGCCATCGGCATCCTCATCGACGACGCCATCGTGGTGCGGGAGAACATCACCCGCCACGCCGAGATGGGCAAGGACCACGTCACCGCCGCCCGCGAGGGCACCGCCGAGATCGGTCCGGCCGTCATCGCCACCACCCTGTCGATCCTGGCCGTGTTCATCCCGGTGGCCTTCATGGGCGGCATCGTCGGCCGGTTCTTCTTCTCCTTCGGCATCACCGTGGCCTTCGCGGTCGCCGTGTCGCTGTTCGTGAGCTTCACGCTCGATCCGATGCTCAGCGCCGTCTGGCCCGATCCCGAGCACGAGAAGGGCTTCCAGGAATCCCACCACGGCCAGCGCCGGTTCATCATGAAGGCGGTGGACCGGTTCAACGACTGGCTCGACAGCTGGGAGGCCGGCTACCGTTCGGCCATCACCTGGGCCATGGATCACCGCAAGAGCGTGCTGGCCGTCGGCCTGGGCAGCTTCGTCCTGGCCATGGGCCTGATCGGCCTGCTGGGCAGCGACTTCATGCCCGACTTCGACCGGGGCGATTTCCAGGTCGGCTTCAAGGTGGAGGCCGGGGCCAGCCTGGCCGCCGCCAAGGCCAAGGCCGAGGAGATCGAGGCCATCCTCCGCACCACCCCCGAGGGCAAGCCCAGCCATGAGGTGGACCACGTCTACACCACCATCGGCACCGGCCTGAACGGCACGATCACCGAGGGCACCCTCTACGTCAAGCTGGCCGAAGGGCACCGGCGCGACCTGATCCCGATCCGCCGGGAACTCCGCGGCCGCCTGCGCGGGCTCGCGGGGGTGGAGACCGACCTCTCGGCCGTCTCCGATTTCGGCGACAGCAAGCCCATCGCCCTTGCGGTGATGAGCCCGGACCGCCGGCTCACCGAGCAGGCCGAACCGATCGTCCTGGCCACCCTGAAATCCGTGGACGGCGCGGTCGATGTCACCAGCACCCGTGACAAGGGCAAGCCTGAACTGCGCCTGGCGGTGGACCGGCAGCGGGCCTCGGACCTGGGCGTCTCGCCCATGGCCGTGGCCAACCTGGTCCGGCCGATGGTCGACGGCGTGGACGTGGCGAAGTACGAGGACCCGGCCTCCGGGGAACAGTACGACGTCACCGTTCGGCTCTCCGACCTCGACCGGTCCAGGGCCGACCAGCTGGCCACCATGAACGTCAGCTCCACCAAGAAGGACGCGGCCGGCAACAACCTCCAGGTCAAGCTCAGCAACGTGGCGCGGTTCGAGGAGACCACCGCCCCCTCCAAGCTGCAGCGCCGGGCCCTGCAGACCCAGATACTGCTCACCGCCAACAAGGAGGGCCGGACCCTGCAGGAGGTGGTGGACGACGCCAGCGGCCGGCTCGCCAAGCTCAAGGCCAAGGGCACCCTCCCGGACGGCGTGGAGGTGGTCTTCACGGGGAACGCGCGGAACAACAAGGAGACCGCCGGCTACATGGGCACCGCCATGCTCATGGCCGTGGCCTTCATCTACTTCGTGCTGGCCAGCCAGTTCGAGAGCTTCAAGCTGCCCATCACCATCATGCTGAGCCTGCCCCTGTCCATGGTGGGCATGGTGATGATGCTGCTGATCACCGGCGACGCGATGAGCATGATGACCTCGATCGGCCTGATCCTCCTCATGGGCCTGGTCACCAAGAACGCCATCCTGCTGGTCGACCGCGCCCTGCAGAACATGCGCGAGCATGGGATGGACCGGCGCGAGGCGCTGATCGAGGCCGGCATGACCCGGCTCCGGCCCATCCTCATGACCAGCTTCGCCATGATCGGCGGCATGCTGCCCCTGTTCCTGGCCATCGGCGCCGGCGCCCAGATGCGGGCGCCCATGGCCCGGGCGGTGGTCGGCGGCATCATCACTTCGACCCTGCTGACCCTGATCGTGATCCCGGTGTTCTTCGATATCCTGGACGGGTTCACCTGGACCGGGGCCTGGGCCCGGGTCCGGAAGGTCTTCCCGAAGTAGGAGCCCCATGTCCGACAACTTCTTCGAGGTGGTCTCCAGCCGGCGCAGCATCCGGGATTTCCTGCCCGACCCGGTCCCGCAGGAGGTCCTGGACCGCTGCCTCGACGCCGCGTTCCTGGCCCCGTCCACCAGCAACATCCAGCCCTGGGAGTTCGTGGTCATCCGCACCCCCGGAGCCCGGGCCGAAGCCAACGCGGTCTGCCTGGACCAGCGCCTCACCGCCTCCGCGCCCCTCCTGGTGGCGGTGGTGACCCACCTGGACACCTGGAAGCGCAACAGCCGCCACACCCTGGCCGTCCTGGAGGAGCGCGGCATCCTCCGCCCCAGCCAGACCGCCTACTGGGGCCGGCACATCCCGATCCTCTACACCTGGGGCCCGCTCGGCCTGTTCGGCAAGGCCAAGAAGCTCTTCAGCCGGATCTCCTCCCTGTTCCGCCCCAGCCACAACCTCATGGACAAGGGCGACGTCCGCGCCATGGTCCACAAGTCCACCGCCCTGGCCGCCGCCACCTTCATGCTGGCCCTGCGCTCCGAAGGCTACGATTCCTGCCCCATGGAGGGTTTCGACCCCTGGCGGGCCAAGCGGCTCCTGGGCCTGGGATCCCGGGCCGAGGTCTGCATGTTCATCGCCATCGGCAAGCGCGGCCCCAAGGCGCTCTGGTGGGAACGGATCCTGGTACCGAGGGACTGGACCACCCGGGTAATTTAGACGCCATGGCGGGCCGTCGATTGGGCGGCTGCCCATGCTTCTCTATTTTATTAGACGCCACAGTGCCAAATCGGTGCTGGAACGCACCTTGAGATATGCTACATAGCCAAAAGCTGTCTTAAGCGAAACATCAGACTTCCTCCTTCGTATTAATTTAACGATCTCAAGGTCCTTCCCTTGTCGAAGTAAGTCATGAATAGCAACCTTATCTTCATTGGAAAGTTCAATGCAGCATCCTTCATTCGCCACCGCCATCTATATTGACAAGAAGAAAAAGGAAGACCATACGAAGGTCAGCACGATAATTTTTTTCAATGACACTTAATTTGGAAAAATGCAATTGAATTGTTGCTATTGAAGCAATTACCAATCTTAATGTTAAATATCTATCAATCACTTTTCGAATCAATATAAATATTCCCCATGTCATGGCAGTGCATCCCCCAGCTTTTGACCTGCTGCTATAGCCATGTTTCCAATAAAGGCGCCATCATGGATTTGATCCAAGGTTTTAATATACCAAGCCCCATCAATAGTTGCAGAAGATCCAAATCCACTGATAGCGCCCAGTGCAGCTCCCGCAGGCGTACCAATCCCCTCACCAACGTGCCCCCAAAGAGCCAGTCGAAAGATGCTGAAATGACTGCTCCAATATTTATTTGAAATTATTTCGAGTTTCAATCAAATATATTTTTTTCATTTTGATAACTTTATTTATACTTTTTATCCAATGAGGCCTCCCCATTTTTATTGCATATTCTTTGGCGGCAGATATTCGATCAAATTGTTTTAAGAAATCAAGAATTTCCACCTCCCATTCCATGGGCAGAGGGGCATTTTGTTTTAGGACCATGCTGCGCTTACCTGAACGGATCTGGAGTAATTTTATATAATTAGCAACAATCCATGTTAAACACCCAATTGATATTATTAACCATATTACAGCTTGCATATACTCTCCTTGCTTATTATTGAATTGCCCATTTGTAAGTGGCCACTCCCGCACTTCCAACCGCTGCTCCGACCTCCAACGCCGCCCCGCAAGCTCCAAATATTGCCCAAAGTTCTCCCGTCGCAGCGAGAGACGCTGCCAACTCACCTTCGACCCCAAGTTGAGCGGCCTGCCAGCCCAGTCCCCCGATTACGGAACTGGCCTCCGCCCTTAGGCCCCACTTGGCGCCAATCGAGAAGGCGCCCTTGGCAGCCGTGGCTATGCCTAGCCCGGTCGTAATCGGATGACGTAGCTGGTGCGGCAGGACGGAATGCAGCGAAGTCTCGGTTTCGATAAACATTTCAGACCATGGTTGATGCATCTCCGCCGCCGGCTTATACCAGAACCCTGGCTGTTCGAAATGGTAGGAGTGGCCATCGCTGCCAAGGGCCTCGATCGTCGACTCGGCTGCCCACTTCGCACCTGGCACCCACGCTGAAAGGATTTCCGGACCAGGTACCGACTTCTTATTGGACTTGGAGTCGCCTCCGCCGCCGCCCAACGAAATGCCTGAAATGGGCGGCATCCCCCCTGAGCCACCCTGCCCATGGTTTTCGCCGCTTCCTCCGCCAAAGAAGGAGAGAAGGCCATCCCAGAGGCTTCCAAAGAAGCTCAGGCCGCTTGGGTCCACGTACATCATGGGGTTGCCGCCGCAGTATGCGAGCTGGTTCAGCTGGTTCGGGTCCGCGCCCTGATCGCTGCTCGCGAACCGGTGCCAGACCGGACTGTAGAAACGGCCCTTCATGTAGATCAGGCCGTCGGGCTCGGTCTGGAGGTGGCCCGCGTAGCCGGTCATGGGGAGGTAACCGGCCGACGCCAGCAGCAGGGATTCGCCGAAGGCCCCGAAGCTCTGCCGGCCCTCGATCTGGCCGGTGGCGCCGCTGGTGATGATCCGCGGGGTGCCAAGGTGGTCGACGTGGAGTTCGTGGACGCCCTGGGCGTCGATCTCGGTGATGGCCCGGCCGCCCAGGTAGACCACGTCCCGGGCCGCGCCGTGGGCGTCGAATTCGGTGAGCAGCTGGTTGCCGGCGCCGTAGGCATAGAAGGTGTTCCGGGAGGGGTCGAGGCTGTCCAGGCGGGCCGCGCGCATCCCTGAGGGGGCATACTGGTACCGCGCGACGCCCCCGGTCAAGCTGTTCGAGACCTGGGCCAAACGGCCCAGGCCGTCCCAGACCAGGCCCAGTTGCGGGGCGTGGTCGCCCAGGGTGAAGCCGACCGTCTGGGCTTCGCCGTTGCCCGGCTTCCCGTAGGTCCACCCGGTCAGCGCCCCCTTGTGGTCCAGTCCGGGCGTGCGGTTGTCGAGGCCGGGATCCATCCGGAACCAGGTCAGGGGGACGGAAGCCGCGCCGCCGTATGCGGAAGTGGTGTTGTTGTCGAATCCGTCGTGGCCGAAGACCCCATCGATCAGGGACAGATCCGGGGCGCTGGCACCGATCAGCCGACCCTTCGGGTCCGGGGTCAGGGCCCATTCCGCCGCCTGGGTCAGCCGTTCGGCCGCATCGTAGCGGTAGACCCTCGGGTTGGCCGTGTCGTCCGCCAGGGTGCCCCCAGGGACGCAGCCCAGGGTCCACCGGTCCAGGTGGGTGCCGCCGTCACGGCGCGACCATTCGCTGAAGGCCGTGGACCCGAAGCTGAGCCGCTGCCGGAATCCCCAGGGGCTGTAGCTGATGTCCCGGACCAGCGGTGCCCCGTTGTTCTCAACGCGGGTGATCCGGTTCAGGGCGTCGTAGCCATAGCGGATCACCCGGCCGGACGGGTAGGTGATGGCGGCGAGGCGGGCCTCCGCGTCGTATTCGTAGGCGGTTGAATGGGCGAGGCCGGGCTGGGTCGTATCCTCGCGGCTGAGGCTGGCGCCGGGACCGTCGTAGTGGAACCCCTGGGTCACGGTGCCCAGGGCCGACCGGCTCGTGCTGGACATCAGCTCGAGGCCGGTGTAGCTCCAGGTCAGCGTGTCCTCGCCGTTGGTCTCGGCCACCCTCCGGCCAAGGCCATCGAAGACCTGCTTGCGGGTGCGGCCGTTGGCCTCGACCAGGGTGGTGGGGTGGTTCAGGGCGTCGAAGTCGCCATAGGTGGTGGTGCCGGTTTCCGGTTCCGTCCGGGCCCGGAGCCGCGACAGTCCATCGAAGCTGAAGGACCGGGTCTGGACCTGGCCGCTGCCGGGGTCGGTGGTGACGACCTGGACCAGGTTGCCCAGTCCGTCGAAGCTCCGGGCGGTGGTGACGCCGGTCGGGTCCTGTTGCCAGACCGCTTGACCCAGAAGATCGAAGTCCTGGATGGTCATGGCCTTCAGATGGGCCGGATCCAGGGTCCGCACCGTCCGCGTCCAGCCGGGGTTGATCGGGCTGACCGAATAGGCGAACAGGGTCACGGCACCGGCGCCGCCGGGGTTGACGGTCCGGGTCACCCGGCCCAGGAGGTCATAGCTCCAGGTTGCCGGAGTCTGTAGGGTGCCGTCGCCGGCCACGGCCTGTTTCCAGGCCAGCCGGCCGGCCGAGTCGTAGCCCATCCGGACCCCGGTCCCATCCGCGCCGGTCTGGGCGAGGATCCGGCCGAACAGGTCGGTCACGGTGGAGGTGGTGACCGCGCCCTGGGTCCGGGTGACCGTGGTGCCATCCGGGGAATAGGTGAAGGTGATCGTCGGCAGGCCGGCCCCGGTCTGGCTCAGGAGGCGGCCGCGGGTGTCGAAGGTGGTGGTCGTGGTCACCCCGCGGGCGTCGGTCGCCGTGGTCGGACGGCCCATGGTGTCGAAGGCGGTCACGGTGGCCGCAAGGCTGGCCGCGCCCGGGCCGCCCAGGGCGGTGGCGTAGGTGGTGGTGGTCGAGGCGAGGCTGCCGGATCCCTCCGGGTCATAGGTCAACGCCTGGGACCAGATCGGGGTGTTGGCCGTGGTGCCGACGGCCGCGATCCGGGCGGGACGGCCATCCTCCCCATAGGTCATGCTTTGCCCCACCTTGCCGAGGACGCCGGCGTCCCGTTCCCGGCGGGTGATCCGGGTGCCGGTGGCATCGTACTGGAATTCCAGGATCCGGGCCGGAACCAGCTCGAGGGTTCGCCGCCGGCTGGCCAAGGGTCCCCGGCGCCGTTCGGCGGGGTCCTTGGCGATGCCCGGACGGACGGGACCCGGGGCCGCCTCGGGCATGGGGCCGAAATGGGTATCGATGGCCTTCCACAGCAGGGCCGGCATCAGGAATCCGGGGGACGGGCTGTAGCCGAATTCCCGGGTCTGGACCGGCGCACCGCCCGTCGTGACGGCATCCTTGAGGACATTCAGGCCGTCCTGGTCATAGGTCAGGGTCTCGACGGTCGCGGGCGCGGCGAGGCTGGCATCCGGGTAAGTGGTCGTGATGGTCTGCCGCGGGGTCGAAAACCCCTTGTAGCCACCGGCGGCCACGACGATGTCGATCTGTCGGGCGATCGCTTTCGTTTCCGGGTCCCGCAGGACGATGGACTGGACGGCGCCGTTATCCCCCGCTCGGCCCGACGGGAAATAGACCGTGCGGGTTTCCCGGTCCGGGGCGGCGCCGAAATAGTCCTGCTGGACCAGGGCCTTTTCGGAACCGAGGCTGGTGTCCCAGATCCAGCTCCGGGTGCGGGTCTGGGCATTCACCGGATCGGTCGAAACCGCGGTGCGGGTGCCGAAATAGGCGATCGACTGGGCGGCCCAGTCGGTCTGGAAGGTGAGCCGGGAGGTCCAGAGTTCGTTGTCGAACCGGGTCTGGAGCCCGTTCGGCTCGGTGATCGAGGTGACGGCCGACTGGGCCGAATCGTAGCCGATGGACCAGGTCTGGGCCGACAGGTCCTGGCCCGGGGTGGCCGGCACCATCGCCGGCAGGGGGATGCCAAATATAATTTTAATTTTCCATCATGGGAGGCATGGATCGAGGGGAATTGCGGGGCGGATAAAAGCCCGAATCCTGAAAGCAGCCTCCCTTTCCGGTCGAAGTCGAAGCTGCCGAAATCCACGCTCTTATATACACTTCCATCCTCAAGGACAAAATCATTTTCGGACCGCAACCCGCACGTCAATGAGTCATTCAATACCACACCGGAAACATAGCCAAAATGCACAGTACTGTAGATCGGGAAGGCCGTGGTGCTCGTTTGGCCAAATTGCATGGCGAAGCTGCCATTCATGCGAACGCTCAAGGGGACCGGTATGGCGCCCGGAAGGGTCTGGACAGGGAACACGGCGGTCAACGCGCGGGTCACCGGTTCGACCCTCCAGCCGCTGCCGGTATCGGGGATGTTGCGCGGGTCGGAAATACGGAATCCCTGGGCGGCCAGGGGCAGGCCCAAGGATAAAAGAAGCGCGAAGGTTGGCCATAGGCCAAGGACGGCTCTAGAACGAAAAAGGTGCATGTAAACTCTTGTACTAAAACAGTCAATGGCGAACTGCAAAAAAGGAGCTGACAAACCTGCAAAAAACTATATAAATCTCATATCCATGGATGGGTCTTGGTGATCTTGACCCGATATACGGCTAGCCTACCAAACGGGAATTCCCCAGTCAATAAAACTGCGCCACCAGGAATCTGGTGGCGCAGGCGGTGCCCGATGGGTGGTGGCTGTCAGGCTATTGGGTGACCGTGAAGGTCCCGGCGCTGGTGCAGTTCGCGCCGGTGGAGGTGGCCAGGCTCAGGGTGCCGGTGGCGGCGCCGGCGGGGATCTGGAAGGTGACCGTGTTGGCGTCGACCACCGCGAAGTTGGCGGGGGTGCCGCCGGTGATCATCACCTGGCTGGTGCCGATGAAGCCGGAGCCGGTGAGGGTCACGGTGGTGCCGGCCGGGCCGGTCCCGGGGGTGAAGCTGGAGATCACCGGGGTGACGGTGAACAGCTGCGACGGGCCGGAGAACCCGGCGGCGCCCAGGGGGTTGGTCACGGCGAAATAGCCGGAGACGGCGTCCTGGGGCAGGGCGAAGGTGATCTGGGTGTCGCTGGCCACGTTGAAGCCGGTGATCGGGGCGCCGCCCACGGTGATCGAGTTCACGCCGGTGAAGCCGGAGCCGGTGAGGGTCACGGTCTGGCCGGCGGCGGCGCTGGTGGGCGAGAACGACAGCAGCACCGGACCGGTGGTGAGGCTGGCGAAGGTGAAGCTGCCGGTGCTCACGGCGGGCAGGCCCGAGGCGGTGATCGTGACGGGGCCGGTCAGGGAGCCGGCGGCCACGTTGGCCTGGGCGGTGTTGGCATCGTAGACGATGAAGTTGGACAGGGTGGCGTTGCCGAAGGTGACGCTGGTGGCGCCGATGAAGCCGCTGCCGGTGAGGGTGACCGGGGTGCCGGGGGCGCCGCCCGCGGGGCTGAAGCCGGTGAGGGTGGGGATGACCACGAAGCCCGGGGCGGTGGCGTTGCCGAGGAAGCTGTCCAGCTCCACCGAGCCGGAGGCGGCGTTGATGGGCACCTGGACGGTGATGGAGGTGTCGCTGTTGGTCGTGAACACCGCGCCGACCCCGCCCAGCTTGACGGTGGAGACGCCCAGGAAGCCGGAGCCGGCCAGGCTGAGGGTGTCGCCCACGTGGGCCGAGGTGGCCGGGAAGTTCAGGACGGGCGCGGTGGCGCCGCCGCCGGTGTAGGTGAAGACCGGCGAGGTGGCGGTGGCCCCGAACGAGGCGGTGACGGTGATCGGGCCGGTGGTGGAGCCGTAGGGCACCACGGCCTGGGCCTGGTTGGCGAAGTTGACATAGAAGAAGGCGGCGGGGCCGCTGCCGAAGGTGATCGAACGGGTGCCGCTCAGGCCGGTGCCGGTGATGGTCACGGTGGTCCCGGGGGCGCCGGTGGTGGGGCTGATGGCGGTGATCGTGGGCAGGACCTCGAAGGCGGTGCGGCTGCCGCCGCTGCCCATGCCGTTGACCACGCCGATGATGCCGGTCTGGGCGGCCAGGGGCACGGTCGCGGTCAGCTGGGTGTCGCTGTTGACCACGCAGTTGGCGGTGGCGCCACCGATGCTGACGTTGGTGGTGCCGGTGAAGCCGGTGCCCGTGACGATCACGTTGGAGCCGGTCAGGCCCTGCGCGGGGCTGAAGGAGGTGACCACTGGGACGGCGCTGGCGGTGGGGGAGCTCTTGTGGCAGGCCAGTGACAGCGCCCCCACAAGGCATGCGCATGCCGCCAGCGACCCGAAGTTTCGAACGACCATTTGCGTGTTCCTTGCGAAAAGGCAAGCATTCCCGGGCGGGGCCAGATCCGGGATTGTCCTGAAAAATTTAATATCCCCAAGGCAGGTTAACGGTTCGACCACAGGGGGGTCAAGGGTCCAGGGGTTCGGCCAGCAGCTGCAGGAAGGCGGCGCCGTACGTCTCCAGCTTTTTGGGCCCAACTCCACTGATGGCCATCATTTCCTGGGGGGTGAGCGGGCGGAAGCGGGCCATCTGCTGGAGGGTCGCGTCGCTGAAGACGATATACGACGGCAGGTTCCGCTGGTCCGCCAGCTGCTTGCGCAAGGCCTTTAAACGCAAGAATAGGGTATTCTCCCCCGGTTCCTGGGACGGCACCGCCGGGCCCGGGCTGGTGGATTGGAAATTTCCTTTGGGAACCTTTGCCTTCTTGCCCGCAGCGGCGGCGTTTCTCCGGGTCAGCGGGGCCTCCGCCAGCACGTCCCGGCCCGAGCAGAGGTCGCAGGAGGCCGCGCAGGCCCCGATCCGCTCGCCGAAGTGGGCCACCAGGGCCCGGTGCCGGCACGCCCGGCCGTCGGCGAAATCGTACATGCCCCGGATCTGCCGGCGTTGAAGCTCGGTCTGGGCCGGATCGAGACCGTCCAGGAACCGCTCCAGGCTCATGACGTCCGCCCAGGAGTAGAACAGGACGCAATCGGCGGGAGCGCCGTCGCGGCCGGCCCGGCCGATCTCCTGGTAGTAGCCCTCGAGGCTCTTCGGCAGGTCCCGGTGGATCACGTAGCGGATGTTGCTCTTGTCGATGCCCATGCCGAAGGCGATGGTGGCGGTGACCACCTCCACGTCGTCCCGGCGGAAGGCCTCCTGGGCCGCGTCCCGGGCCTGGGGGTCCAGCCCCGCGTGGTAGGCCAGGGCCCGCACGCCCTGGCTGCGCAGGTAGTCGGCGGTGGATTCGGTGGATTTCCGGGACAGGCAGTAGATGATCCCGCTCTGGCCGGCCCGGGCCCGCACCAGCCGGAGGATCGCCTCGCGCACTTCGGGGCTGTCGCCGCCCTTCTTGACCGCGTGCAGCCGCAGGTTGGGCCGGTAGAAGGAGCCCAGGTGCTCGAGCGGCGCGTCCAGGTCCAGCTGGGCGATGATGTCCCGGCGCACCTCGGCGGTGGCGGTGGCGGTCAGGGCCAGCACCGGCAGGCCGCCGAAGCGCTTCTTGAGTCCGGCCAGGTTCCGGTAGGCCGGGCGGAAGTCATGGCCCCAGTGGCTGATGCAGTGGGCCTCGTCGACCGCGATCAGGCGCAGGTCGAGGTGGTCCAGGAGCGGGCCGACGCTCTGCTCGATCCCCTCCGGGGCGGCGTAGACCAGCTCGAACTCCCCCCGGTGCAGCTGGCGGATCCGCTCCATCCGCTCCCCGGGCTCCAGGGAGGAATTCAGGAAGGTGGCCCGGATCCCCGCGTCCTGGAGCGCGTCCACCTGGTCCTTCATCAGGGCGATCAGCGGCGAGATGACCAGGGTGGTGCCTCCCAGGAGTCGCGCAGGTAGTTGGTAGGTCAGAGATTTGCCTGCCCCGGTGGGCATCACCGCCAGGCAGTCCCGGCCGGCCAGCACCGCCCGGATGACCTCCTCCTGGCCGGGGCGGAAGCTGTCGAACCCGAAGGACTCCTTGAGCTTCTTCAGCAGGTCCAGGTCCTTGTCCAGCTCCGGCCGGGGCCTCGGCTCGGGCGCGGCCTTCAGCCCCCGGGCGATCTCCTGGAGGGCCTGGATGGCGGCGACGTCGAAACTGTCGGGAAATACCCGGTAGCGGTCCCGGAGATCGTCCAGGGCGCGCACGCAGGCCGCGCGCTCCCCGGTGTGGAACAGGCGGCGGAGGGTCTCGATTTCATTTTCAAGGGGCATTGGGCACCGGGAAGCTCCCATTCTCAGGCCGAACCGCCGGAATGCCAAATCGGCCCCTGATGCTGTACTTATAATGAGCGTGAGGCGCTTGGGGCACACTGGGTTGGTGAACAGTCAAGACCGCGCCAGCCTGAACGATCTCCTGCGCCTCCTGGACCCCGGGGCCCTGGAGGCGGCCGGGGCCAAGCTGCGCTGGACCTCCCCGACCGCCCTGGCCCTGATCCTGGCCCGCTGGTCGGGGGAGGGCGGACGCCAGCGCTCGCTCTGGGTGGACGCCCCGAGCGAGGCCGAGGCCCAGGCGCTGGCCCAGGACCTGACGGTGCTGCTGCCCGATGCCCGGGTGGCGCAGTTCCCGGGCATGGCCGCGTTCGCCGGCGGCGAATCCAGTCCGCCCGGGATGATCGCCCGGGAGCGCCTGGCCACCCTGATCGGCCTGCTGGAGCACCGGGTCCAGGTGCTGGTGACCGGCCCCCTGGCGGCCCTGGAGCGGCTGCCGCACCCGACCTGGTTCCAGAAGCAGAAGCTGGACTTGGCCCAGGGCTCGGAAGTGCCGCGCGAGCTCCTGCTCGAGACCCTGGTCGCCCTGGGCTACCGGCGCACGGAACTGGCCGGCAGCCCCGGCGAGTTCAGCGCCCGCGGGCTGGTGGTCGACATCTGGCCCGACCACCTGGACACGCCCCTGCGCCTGGAGTTCTTCGGCGACGAGCTGGAGAATCTCAGCCCCTTCGACCCCGACACCCAGCGCCGCAGCGGCGAGCGGCTCCCGGGGGTGACCCTCTACCCGCGGTTCGAGGGCGAGCGCGGCGACGGCGCCCCCCTGATGGCGGCCGTGGCCAGCCGGGCCGGGCTCTCCCAGGACCCCGACGACGACCTGGCCTTCCGCCGGGCCCGGCTGGCGACCCACGGCCACTTCCCCGGCGAGGAGCTGTTCTACCCCCTGCTGGCCCAGCCCAAGGGCCAACTGGCCCATTGGATGCCGCCCTGCCTGCGGATCCGTCTGGAGCCGAGCTGGGAGGAGGCCGTGGCCGACCGGGAGCGGGCCCGCATCCAGGATAGCCTGGCGGTGCTGCGCCGGGGCGGGGTGGTCTGCCCCGAGTTCCAGGACCGCTTCCTGGCCCAGGACCCCAGCCGCACCACCCTCCTGCTCACCGAATGGCAGAGCGAGGCCACCGTCCCGCTCCAGGCCCAGCCGCCCCGGGAGTTCCAGGGCCGCCTGGGGGAGCTGGGCGAATACCTCCAGGACCTGGCCCTGGCCGGGCACCGGATCTTCCTGGCCGGCTCCACCCCGGGCATGCGCGACCGCCTGGGCGAGATCATCCAGACCTACGAGCTGCCGGTGTCCTACGGGACCCAGCCGGGGTGCCGCTGCGCCCACCTGGCCCTGACCTCGGGCACCCACCTGAAGGAGGCCCGGCTGCTGGTGCTCACCGAGCGCGAGGTGTTCGGCCGCAGGGCCCTGGCGGCCCCGCCCAAGCGCTCGCGCACGGCGCCCTTCCTCTCCGACCTGCGCGACCTCAAGCCCGGCGACCGCGTGGTGCACATGGACCACGGGATCGGCGAGTACCTTGGATTCGGCACCCTGACGGTCGGCGGCGAGGAGCAGGAGGTGGTCCAGCTGCGCTACGGCGACGGTGGCCGGCTCAACGTCAGCCTGGAGCGGGCCGACCTGATCCAGCGCTACGTCTCGCCCGATGGCGGGCTGGCGCCCCTGGACAAGCTGGGCGGGGCCTCCTGGGCCAAGGTCAAGCGCCGGGCCAGGAAGGCCATCCGGGACATGGCCGAGGAACTCCTCAAGCTCTACGCCCAGCGCAAGCTGGAGAAGGGCCACGCCTACCCGGTGGACGGACCGGAGATGGCGGAATTCGAAGCCACCTTCCCGTTCGAGCCGACGCCCGACCAGATCGAGGCCACCGAGGCCATCAAGGCCGACCTGGAATCGGACCGGCCCATGGACCGGCTGCTCTGCGGCGACGTGGGCTTCGGCAAGACCGAGGTGGCCATGCGGGCCGCGGCCAAGGTCGCCCTGGACGGCCGCCAGGTGGCCGTGCTCTGCCCGACCACTATTCTCTGTTTCCAGCATTTCCGTACCTTCCGGGAACGCTTCTCGGCCTTCCCGGTGCGGATCGAGATGCTCAACCGGTTCGTCGACCCGGCCCGGTCCAGGGAGATCCTCCAGGACGTCGCCGACGGCAAGGTGGAGATCGTCATCGGCACCCATCAGCTCCTGGGGGCCAAGGTCAAGTTCGCCGAACTGGGCCTGGTGGTCATCGACGAGGAGCAGCGGTTCGGGGTGAGCCACAAGGAGCGCCTCAAGAAGATGCGCGCCAACGTCGACGTCCTGGCGATGAGCGCGACGCCGATCCCGCGCACCCTGCACATGAGCCTGACCGGCCTGCGCGAGATGAGCCTGATCGAGACGCCGCCCAAGAACCGGCTGGCCATCGAGACGGTGGTGGCGCCCTGGAGCGACGAGCTGATCGCCACCGCCATCCAGTTCGAAATGCGCCGGGGCGGCCAGGTCTACGTGGTGCACAACCGGGTGGAGTCGATCGTCACCGTGGCGGCCCGGATCCGCGAGCTGGTGCCGGAGGCGCGGGTCGGGATCGGCCACGCCCAGATGACCGACGAGGCCCTGGAGGCGGCCATGCTCGGCTTCATGGAGGGGCGCCTGGACGTCCTGGTGGCCACCACCATCGTCGAGAACGGACTGGACGTGCCCAACGCCAACACCCTGATCGTGCACCGGGCCGACACTTTCGGCCTGTCCCAGCTCTACCAGCTGCGCGGCCGGGTCGGCCGCAGCGACGTGCCGGCCTACGCCTACCTGCTGATCCCCGGCAAGGGCGAGATCTCCGAGGACGCCCGCAAGCGGCTCCAGGCCCTGGAGGACTTCTCCGAGCTGGGCTCGGGCTTCCGGGTGGCCGCCCAGGACCTGGAACTGCGCGGGGCCGGCAATATCCTGGGCGGCGAGCAGTCCGGGCACATCCACGACATCGGCTTCGAGCTCTACATCAAGCTGCTGGAGGAGACCCTGCAGGAGCTGCAGGGCCAGCCCAGCGGCACCTTCGAGGTGCGGGTCGAGCTGGGCTCGGCCCAGCTGTCCCGGCTCTGGGTGGACCAGGCCAGCGAGCGGCTGGTGGCCTACAAGCGGGCCTCCCGCCTGCGCACCCCGCGCGATCTGGAGCTCTACCGCCTGGAACTGGAGGACCGGTTCGGCCAGATCCCGGAAAAGGACGAGGAGAGCGCGCGCTTCTTCGAGCTGCTCAAGGTCAAGATCCTGGCCCAGGCCCTGGCCGTCTGCGAAGTCTCGGCCGAGAAGGGCCGGCTCAAGCTGCGCCTGAGCCCCCAGACCCCGCTCGACCCCGGCAAGCTCATGGCCTGGGTCCGCCAGCAGAAGGCCGCCCAGTTCAACCCGGACGGCACCGTCCTGCTGACCGGGTCCGCCCCGGGCGACGCGACCATCCGCCAGGCCCAGGAGGTGCTTGCCCTCTGGGCGGCGCTTTGATCAGACGACCGGTCCGCCGAGGTCCCAGGGGATGGCGACATCGAACGGCGTGATCCGCTCCGCCCGCTCGCCCAGCCCGATGACCAATCCTGGAGCCACGTCCAGGTGCGGGTAGGCTTCCCGGAACGCCTTGATGCCCCGGGCATCGGCCCGCGATGCCCGGGTCTTGCCTTTGATCTCGATCGGGTAGAACCGGCCATCCCGCTCCAGGAGCAGGTCCACCTCGGCGCCGCCGCTGTTGCGCCAGTGGTGGAGCTGGGGCGCCGGGGCCATCAGCGCCATCTGCTTGCGCACATCGGAAACCACGAAACTTTCGAACAGGTGACCCCAGAGCGGGTGGCCACCCAGGGCGGTGGGGGATGAAATGGACTGGGCCCAGCAGGCCAGGCCCGTATCGGCGATGTGGCCCTTGGCTTTGCCCGAGACGCGCTTGACCGCATTGCCGGAGAAGGGCGGGAGTTCCGACCATTGGAAGGTCGCGACCAGAAGGTTCAGCCACCGCCTCGCGGTCTGGGGCGTGATGCCAAGTTCACGGCCCAGCTGGGAGGCGTTGATCTCCTGGGCCGTGAGGGCGGCGCATAATCGGACAAAGCGGCCGAAAGCATGCCAATCCGAGATTTCGCTGAGCAGGCGCAGGTCCCGCTCCACGTATGTCCGGAAATAGGCGCCCCAGAAATCGGCCAGGACTGCGAGGGGAAGCCGGGTGGCGTCCGGCAGGGTGCCCCGCCATACCCGTTCATATGGGCTGGTGGACAACGACAACCGGTTCCGGCGAAGGTCGAGGAATCCCTCAGGTTGCTCAATCCAGGCAGGCAGCCAGGCCGCAGAGACCTCCGCCTGCGCCATTTCACCGAGGCAGAATCCCTCCAGATCCAGGAACACGGCCCGTCCGGCCAGGCTTTCAGCGAGGGTCTTCAGGACCTGCCACTGCTGGGATCCGGTCAGCAGGTACTGTCCTGGCCGGCGGTCCAGATCCACTCGGCGCTTGAGGGCGGCAACCAGTTCCGGGACGAATTGGATTTCGTCCAGGAGCAGGGGCGGCGGATGGTTGTCGAGGAACAGATCCGGGTCCTCCCGGGCGTTGCCGACATCCTGGACAGGGTCGAACACCACCAGTTCCCCAACCGCACCAAAGACGTGCTTGATCAGGGTGGTCTTGCCCACCTGCCGGGCCCCGGACAGCACCACGACCGGAAAGGCCTGGGCGAGGGCTTCCAGGCGGGAGGTCAGGAAACGGGACGTGTACATGCCTGCAATTTAATGACAGCATCACCATTTTGCAAGGTTAATTACATATTTGAATTAATAATAAGATTTAAATATCCATCCGATTGCCTTGCCGCCACCTAGGGGGCCCGTCCAGGCTCTCGCATTTATTGAAATTTTCCCGGTTCCGGCGGCATCTCACTGAACGTCTGCGGTCTACCCAATGCCCCGCCCCGCCCCAACGGCCCCTCCCGAGCCCAACCCGTTCTTCACGAAGTGGCCGGCGCCCTTCGGGGTGCCGCCTTTCGATCAGGTCAAGACCGAGCATTACCTGCCCGCCTTCCGGACGGCGCTGGCCGGGCAGCTGGAGGAGGTCCGGGCGATCCTGGAAAACCCCGAACCGCCGACCTTCCGGAACACCATCGCGGCCTTCGAGGCCAGCGGCGCGGCGCTGGACCGGGTCTCGGCGGTGTTCTCGGCCATGGTCGAACTGGACGCGGACGAGGGCCTGGAGCGGGCGGCCCTGGCCGTGGCCCCGCTGCTCTCCAACCACCAGGACGATCTCCTGGCCGACGCCGCCCTGTTCGAGCGCATCGCCAGGGTGCGCCAGGCCGGCGGCGCCGGCCTGGACCCGGAGGACCGGACCCTGCTGGAGAAGACCTGGCGCCGGTTCCGCCGGGGCGGGGCGGAGCTGCCCAGGGCCGGCCAGGCCCGCCTGCGCGCCCTGAACACCGAGCTGGCGCTGCTGGAGCTGAAGTACGACGACAACCTGAAACGGGAGACCGGCGCCTTCCAGCTGGTCATCCACCGCCGCCGGGACCTGGAGGGCCTGCCGGAACGCGAACTCGCCGCCGCCCAGGAGCGGGCCCGGATGGCCGGGCTGGCCGGATCCTGGGTGTTCGACCTGCACGGCCCCTGTCTGTGGCCCTTCCTGGAGCACGCCGGCAACCGGGGCCTGCGCCGGCAGATGCTGCAGGCCTACCTGGCCCGCTGCGACGGCGGCGACGGCCGCGACAACGCGCCGCTGGCGGCCCGGATCGCCGCCCTGCGCTGCGAAAAGGCCCGGCTCCTGGGCTACCCCACCTTCGCCCACTATGCGCTGGAGGAGAAGATGGCGAGGACCCCGGAGCAGGCCTTCCTGCTCCTGGACCGGATCCGGGAACCGGCCCTGCGCCGGGCCCGGGCCGAGGGCGGCGAGTACCAGGCCCTCCTGGAGGCCGACGAGCCCCGGGCCCGGCTCGAGGCCTGGGACTGGCGCTACTATGCGACCCGGGCCCGGCGGACCCGGCTGGGCGCGGACAGCGACGGCCTGCGCCCGTATTTCCCCCTCGAGCAGGTCCAGGCCGGGGCCTTCCACACCGCCGGGCTCCTATACGGCATCACCTTCACCGAGCGCCCGGACCTGCCCACCTACCACCGGGAGGCGCGGGCCTTCCTGGTCCGGGACGGGGACGGCCGGTTCCTGGGGATCTACTTCACCGACCACCACCCCCGCCCGGGCAAGCGCGGCGGGGCCTGGATGGGCAACTTCCGCCGGCAGTGCATGCCCGGAGGCCGGGACCAGCGGCCGGTGGTCTACAGTGCCGCCAATTTCCCCCGGCCCCGGGACGGCACGCCCAGCCTGCTTTCCCCCGAGGAGGTGCGCACCCTGTTCCACGAGTTCGGCCACGCCCTCCACGCCCTGCTCTCCCGGTGCCGCTACCGCAGCCTCTCGGGCGCCGCGGCGGCCATGGACTTCTCGGAGATGCCCAGCCAGATCATGGAGAACTGGGCCGTCGAGCCGAAATGCCTGGCCCAGTACGCCCGGCACTGGCAGACCGGGGCGCCCCTGCCCCGGAACCTGGCCGAGGGCCTCCGGGAAGGGGTGCGCTTCAACCAGGGCTTCCTCACCTCCGAATACCTGGCCGCCGCCTACCTGGACCTGGAGTGGCACTCCCTGCGCGAGCCGGCGCCCCCGGACGCCGCCGAGTTCGAGGAGGACTGCCTGATCCGGATGGGCCTGCCGGCCGAGATCCCGCCCCGCTACCGGCTGCCCTCGTTCCCCCAGAGCCTGGCCGGGGAGTGCGCCGCCGGCTACTACGACTACCTGTGGGCCGCCGTGCTGGATTCGGACGCCTACCAGGCCTTCCGCGAGAAGGGCGATCCCTTCGATCCGGGCACGGCCCTGGCCCTGCGGACCCACATCCTCGAGAAGGGCGCCTCCGAGGACCCCCTGGAGCTGTTCCGGCGATTCCGGGGCCGGCCCCCCGTGCTGGAACCCCTGCTGCGCAAGCGCGGTCTCGAGTGATGGCATGCTAGCCTTGAGGTTTTGATTCAAGGATCCGATGCCCACCACCGCCGAAATCCGAGCCATTCATGATTTACCCATGCCGGAACTGCTCTACCGGGCGGCCACCGTGCACCGGGCCAACTGGAACCCCGAGGAGATCCAGTTCTGCACCCTGGATTCCATCAAGACCGGGGCCTGTCCCGAGGACTGCGCCTACTGCCCGCAGGCGGCGCGCTACGACACCGGGGTCAAGGTCGAACCGCTCAAGGAGAAGGCCCGGGTCCTGGAGGGGGCCCTGGCGGCCAAGGCCGGCGGCTCCACCCGCTACTGCATGGGCGCCTCCTGGCGGGAGGTGCGCGACGGCGAGGCCTTCGAGCAGGTGCTGGAGATCGTCTCGGACGTGGCCAAGCTGGGCATGGAGGTCTGCGTCACCCTGGGCATGCTCCAGGCCGAGCAGGCCAGACGCCTCAAGGCGGCCGGGGCCACCGTCTACAACCACAACATCGACTCCAGCCGGGAGTTCTACGAAACCATCATCTCCACCCGCAAGTTCGACGACCGCCTGGCCACCATCAAGGCCGTGCGCGAGGCCGGGCTGGAGGTCTGCACCGGCGGCATCGTCGGCATGGGCGAGAAGACCGAGGACCGGATCCACTTCCTCCACGAGCTCACGCTCATGGACCCGGCGCCCGAAAGCATCCCCATCAACCAGCTGGTGCCGGTGGCCGGGACGCCCCTGGCCGATGTCCCGCCGCCCCCGCCCATGGAGTTCATCCGGATGCTGGCCACGGCCCGGATCCTGTTCCCGAAGAGCCGCATCCGGCTCAGCGCCGGACGCACCGCCATGACCGACGAGTTGCAGGCGCTGGCCTTTTTCGCCGGGGCCAACAGCCTGTTCACCGGCGACAAGCTGCTCACGACCCCCAACCCCGGCGGGTCCCACGACCACCAGCTGCTGGCGGCCCTGGGCATGCGGGTGGAAGGCGCCGCCCGGGTCTGACACAATCAATCATTTGGGATAAAACCATGCAAGAGATGGACAAGGCCTTCGATTTCCAGACCGCCCAGCAGCGGTGGTACGAGCGCTGGGAGGCCTCGAGGATCTTCGAGGCCCAGCCCGACAGCGGCAAGGAGCCCTGGTCCATCGTCATCCCGCCGCCCAACATCACCGGCAACCTGCACATGGGCCACGCCCTGGTGTTCACCCTGCACGACATCCTGACCCGCTACAAGCGGGCCCGGGGCTTCGACGCCCTGTGGGTGCCGGGCGTCGACCACGCCGGCATCGCCACCCAGGTGGTGGTGGAGCGCCAGCTGAAGGAGTCCGAAGGCAAGAGCCGCCACGACCTGGGCCGGGAGAAGTTCCTGGAGAAGCTCTGGGCCTGGAAGGACGAGAACCAGGGGGCCATCGAGAACCAGCTGCGCCGGCTGGGGGCCTCGGTGGACTGGACCCGCAAGCGCTTCACCATGGATCCCGATCTCAACCGGGCCGTGCGCAAGGTGTTCGCCGCCGCCTACAGGCAGGGCCGGATCTACAAGGGCCCGCGGATGATCCAGTGGGACCCGGCCAGCCAGACCGCGCTGAGCGACCTGGAGGTCAAATACGTCGAGCGCCACGGCAAGCTCTGGCACATCCGCTACCCCATGGCCGACGGCTCGGGCTTTTTGGTGGTGGCCACCACACGGCCCGAGACCATGCTGGGCGACACCGGCGTGGCGGTGCATCCGGACGACGAGCGCTACCGGCACCTGCTGGGCAGGAGCCTGAAGCTGCCCCTCACGGACCGGGAGATCCCGGTGGTGGCCGACAGCTTCGTCGACCCCAAGTTCGGCACCGGCTGCGTGAAGCTGACCCCCGCCCACGACCCCAACGACCACGCCGCCGGCAAGCGGCTGGGCCTCGCCGCCATCACCGTGATCGGCTTCGACGCGAAGATGACCGCCGAGGCCGGCCCGGCCTACGCCGGCCTGGACCGCTTCGAGTGCCGCAAGAAGGTGATCCACGACCTGGAGAAGCTGGACCTCATGGAGAAGATCGAGCCGTACACCCACCAGGTGTCGGTGAGCGACCGGAGCGGCGCCGTCCTGGAGCCGCTGGTCTCCGAGCAGTGGTTCATGAAGGTCGACGAGGCCGCCCAGCGGGCGCTTGAATCCGTTCGCGACGGCCGCATCCGTTTCACCCCCGAGCACTGGGGCACGGTCTGGGAGCACTGGCTGGTGAACATCCAGGACTGGTGCATCTCCCGCCAGCTCTGGTGGGGCCACCGGATCCCGGCCTGGACCTGCGACGCCTGCGGCCACATCAACGTCGCCGAAGATGCCCCCACCGCCTGCGAAACGTGCGCCGGGACCGCCCTGACCCAGGACCCGGACACCCTCGACACCTGGTTCTCCTCGGCCCTGTGGCCGTTCAGCGTGTTCGGCTGGCCCGACCAGACCCCCGACCTGAAGCGCTACTACCCCACCAGCGTGCTCATCACCGGCTACGACATCCTGTTCTTCTGGGTGGCGCGGATGGTCATGGCCGGCCTGGACTGGATGGACGACGTGCCGTTCCGGGATGTCTACTTCAACGCCCTGGTGCGCGACGAGCACGGCGCCAAGATGTCCAAGTCCAAGGGCAACGTCATCGATCCGCTGGCCACCATGGAGGCCTACGGCACCGATGCCCTGCGCTACTCGCTGGCCGCGATGGCCGCCCCCGGCACGGACATCTCGCTCAGCACCGCGCGCCTGGAGGCCAGCCGCAACTTCTGCAACAAGCTCTGGAACGCCGCCCGGTTCGTGCAGATGAACCTGACCCCGGAAGTCACCCTGGAGGTCGCGCCGGTGCTGGGCGAGGCCGAGTACTGGATGATCGGCCGTCTGCGCGAGGTGCTGGCCCAGGCCACCCGGGCCATCGAGGAGTTCCGCTTCCACGAGGCCGCCGAGCTGCTCTACCACCTGGTCTGGGACGATTTCTGCGCCACCTACATCGAGCTGGCCAAGGTCACCCTGCAGGCCGGAAGCACCGCCGAGAAGGCCGCCATCCTGAACTTCCTGGACATCCTCCTGCGCGCCCTGCACCCGGTGGTGCCGTTCCTGACCGAGGAGATCCACGCCGCGGTCATGGTCGGCCGGCTGCCCCAGGGCGAACCGGAGCTGCTGGCCGCCCGCAGCTGGCCGCTGGACCACCCCCTGCTCAAGGCCGAAGGCGGCGACCCGGGCCTGGTGCCGCGATTCCAGGAGTGCCTGTCGGCGCTGCTGCGGCTCAAGGCCGAGAACGGCGTCGATCCGGCCAAGCGGGTGCCGGCCTTCTGCACCCTGAAGGCCCTGGAGCCCTTCACCGAGGGCCTCAAGAGCATCGCCCGGCTGGAATCCGTGACCTTCCCCGACGGCGACATCCACGCCCCGACCCGGGCGGTGGCGGTGGTCACCGGCGGCACCGTGGCGCTGGAGCTGGCCGGCCTCAAGGATCCGGTCGCCGAGCGGGCCAAGCTGGAAAAGGAACGGGAAAAACTGGAGCGGGACCTGGAATCCTCCCTGGCCCGGCTCGCCGACGAATCGTTCACCACCAAGGCCCCCGAGGCCGCCGTCGCCAAGATGCGCGCCGGCGCCGAGGAGAAGCAGGCGCGCCTGGCCAAGGTCCGGGAACTGCTCGCGCTCGGTTGACCCCACGCCCCGGGAGGGAGCCATGTTTGCTGAACTGCCGCCCCCGCCGCCGACACCCATGGCCTTCCGTCTGGACTATGAAAGCCTCGGCCTGCCCACCCTGGCCGAGCTGGCCGGCCAGCCCAATATCAAGGTCCCCGTCCCCGGCCAGCGCCTGGGGATGCTCGGCCTCACCTGGACCTTCGGCGGGGCCGAGGGGCCCTATGCCGGGCCGGCCCTCTGGGGCGCGGTCCGGGGCGAATACGGCGGGCTGATCGGCGGCGGCCTGGAAGCCGGGTGGCGGCTGCGCCTGGTTCCGGGCCTGCGCGCCGAGGCGGGCCTGTTCGGCGGCGGCTCGGGTGGCGGCGGCGCGCCGGTCGGCGGCGGGCTGATGATCCGCGGCCACCTGGGCCTGCTGGCCGACCTCGGGGCGACCGAAGTGGGCCTGGGCGTGAGCCGCACCTCCTGGCCCAACGGCAGCATCGCCAGCAGCCAGGTGGCCTTCAGCGTGGGCCGGCGGTTCGACGTGAGCTTCGCCCCGGCCGGCACGGGCGAGGCCCTCTGGTCCGGCCTGGACCTGCGGGAACACCGGTTCGCCCTGACCCTGCAGGACTGGACCCAGCCCGGCGGCTTCCGGCGCCCGGGCGGCGAACTCACCGGCGGCAGCGCCGGGCTGATCGGCGTGGCCTGGAGCACCCTGGCCGGCCCGCACCTGTTCTGGACCGTGGAGAGCGCGGCCGCCGCCCGGGGCAGCCATTCGGGCTTCATGGAGATCCTGGGGGGAGCCGGGCTCCAGACCTTCCTGGACGACGGCCGCCGGGTCGGCGTCCGGGGCACCCTGCTGGCCGGTCCCGGCGGCGGGGGCTATGTCCCTGCCGGCGGCGGCTTCATGGCCAAAGGGGCGGTGGCCGTGTTCAGCCTCTTCGGCGCCTTCGAACCCTCCCTGGAGGCCGGCGTCCAGCGGGCGCCGGGCACGCCCTTCCAGGTGTTCACCGTGACCCTCAGCACCGCCTGGGTGGTGCCGGTGGCTGAACCCAGGGCCGGTGCGCCGGTCCTCGACCTGTCCGGCCTGGACCTGCGCCTGCGCACCGGGGTGGTCCGCTACAGCCAGGCCCAGCGCACCTCCGGCGGCCAGGATGGGACCGGCGCACCGGTGGAACTGGTCAGCCTGGGCGGCGATCTGCTGCTCGGGCCCCATGTCTATGCGACCGGCCAGGCGAGCTTCGCCGCCCGGGGCGGGGCCGGCGCCTACGCCACCGGGGAGATGGGCCTGGGTCTGCAGACCGGGCTCTGGCACCGCCAGCGGCTGCTGGCGGAAGCCCGGCTCGGCAGCGGCGGCGGGGCCGGCCTGGCCACCGGCGGCGGCGCCCTGGTCCAGCCGATGGCCGGCTGGATGTGGGAGGCCGGACGGGCCTGGGGCCTGCAGGTGCTGGCCGGCCGGACCCACAGCCTGCACGGAAAACTGGACACCCCCGTCGTGGAGGCCGGCCTGGTGTTCCGCGGCAGCCTCCTCCGGGGCCGCTGATCCCGTCCTGTACCCGAATTCTCAGGGAGGCCCCATGCGCTTCATCTTCGAACAGATCCGGACCGGCGGGGATCGCAACTTCGGCTACCTGCTGGGCGACCGGGAGGCCGGCGAGGGGGTGCTGGTGGATCCCTCCTACGATCCCGCCCGGCTGGTGGCCCGCGCAAAGGCCCAGGGTCTGCGCATCACCAGCATCCTCAATACCCATGGGCACGCCGATCACAGCAACGGCAACCTGGAAGCGCACCAGCTCACCGGCGCCCCGGTGCTGGGCGGGCCCGGCCACCCCGGCTATGTGGACGGGACCCTGGGCGACCAGGGCCGGGTCGCCTTCGGCGGCTTCTCCCTGTCGGCCCTGCACGTGCCCGGCCACTGCCCGGACCATCTGGTCTTCCATGTGGCGGAAATGGACGCCGTGATCACCGGCGACATCCTGTTCGTGGGCAAGGTCGGCGGCACCGGCAGCGAGGCCGACGCCCGCACCGAATGGGCCAGCCTGCAGCGGATCCTGGCGGCCTGGCCGGGCACGGCCACGGTCTGGCCGGGCCACGACTACGGCGCCCGGCCCAGTTCGACCCTGGCCTGGGAGCGCGCGGCCAACCCGTTCCTGCAGTGCCGGGATGTGGAGGAATTCATCCGGCTGAAGGCCGGCTGGGCCGGGTTCAAGGCGGCCAACGGCCTGATCTAGCACCTAATTGCCCGGCCTCCAGGCCGGATCCCGTTCGGCCTCGGCCAGGATCCGGGTGACCATGTCCCGGACGGTGCGGACGTTGCCGAAATCCAGGCGACCGCGGGGCTGTGGCCGGCCTCGGCCACGCCCCAGGGGCCGGTGTGGATCACCAGCGGCTTGTGCTCGGCGTGCAGGGCGGCCAGGGTGTCCTGGAAGGCCCGGGCGGCGGTCACGACCATGATCTCCAGGTCCTCCCGGGTGTAGCCGGCCTGGCCGTGCGCGGGGCGGGCCGCCATGGCGGCCAGGGTGATGTCCATGGGCGTGGGCAGCAGGACCAGATGCTCCTCGGCCCGGAAGTCCCTGATGTCCTGCAATCGGGTTCCGCCCTCCAGCCGTTCGCGGCCGACCACGCTCAGGAACCGGCGCACCTTCAGGACGGCGGGCTTGCGGTCCAGGTGATCCAGGACGACCCCGGGGGGCAGGCTGGGCCCCTTCGCGGCTCCCCGCAGCGCCGCGATCTGGGGCAGGAAAGCGGTCTCCAGGAAGGCGATCTCCTGCTGGCCGAAGGCCCGGTCCAGCACCCCGCCGCCCAGGCGCGGGCTGGAGAAGACGACGTAGGCTTCGCCGTCCCGGTAGGGATAAGGGCGGGCGTGGCCCTGGATGCGGATCGGGCCGGCCTGCAGGGCCTTGGCTTCCGGCGGGGCGGCGTTGAACCGGATCTCCGCGCCCAGGATGGCCTCGGCGGCAGCCTCCTGGGGCTCGCCGAAGCGGGTCCGGGAGCCGCCGATGTGGCTGTCGAAGTGCCCATCGGCCAGGCGGATATGGAGATCGAGCAGGGCCGCCTTGTTCCGGCCGGGCGGCAGGTGGTTGCGGTAGTAGGCGAGGATCGGCAGTGGGTACTCCTGGCGGGATCCGGCCGCCAGGTCCTCCTTGGGGAGGTCCGAGGGGGTGGACTTCCGCCCCGAATCGGCCTTGCCCAGATCGGATCGCCAGGTGCCGCCGCACCCCAGGAACCCGAGGAGCAGGAGGGCGGCGGACAGGGGCTTGGACACGGCGGGACTCCCCTCCGGATGGGAGGACAACCCCATGGATGCATTAATAATTAATTTCGTTCCCGCTCACTGCACCGACTCGGCCCGGATCACCAGCTCTCCGTCCTCGACCGCCAGCTCCGCCCCGTCGCCGGGCCGCAGGCGGCCCTCCAGGAGCATGCGGGCCAGACGGTTGACCACCACCTGCTGGACCAGACGCTTAAGCGGGCGAGCACCCAGCTGCGGATCGAACCCCTCCTGGGCCAGCCAATCCAGGGCGGCGTCCGGGACCTCCAGGGCGATCCTCTTCTCCAACAGCATGGCCGTCACCCGGTTCATCTGGATGCGGGCCACGGCTTTCATGTCCTCCCGGTCCAGGGACCGGAAGGTCACGACCTCATCCAGCCGGTTCAGGAACTCCGGCCGGAAATACTGGCGCAGGGCCTCCTGGATCTCGGCCTGGGCCTTGTCCACGGCCCCGCCGGCGGCGAAGATCGCCTGGCTGCCGACGTTGGTGGTCATGAGCACCACGGCGTTGCGGAAGTTCACGGTGCGGCCCTGGCCGTCGGTGAGCCGGCCGTCCTCCAGCACCTGCAGGAACACATCGAAGATCCTCGGGTGGGCCTTCTCCATCTCATCGAGGAGGATGACCGCGTAGGGCCGGCGCCGGACCGCCTCGGTGAGCCGGCCGCCCTCCTCGTAGCCCACGTATCCAGGGGCGGCGCCGATCAGCCGCGTGGCGTCGGCCTCGTGGGTGAACTCGCTCATGTCGATGCGGATGATCGAGTTCTCGTCGTCGAACAGGAACTCGGCCAGGGCCCGGGCCACCTCGGTCTTGCCGACGCCGGTGGGGCCCAGGAACATGAACGAGCCGATCGGGCGCTTGGGGTCGCCCAGGCCGGCGCGGTTCCGGCGCAGGGCCTCGCTGATGGCGGTGAGGGCCGCGTCCTGGCCCACCACCCGCTCCCGCAGCCGGTCCTCCATGTGCAGGAGCTTCTGGATCTCGCCTTCCATGAGGCGGGCGACGGGGATGCCGGTCCACGTGCTGACCACCGCGGCCACGTCCTCCTCCCGCACTTCCTGGCGCAGCATGGCCCCCTCCACGTCGTCGGACCCGGCCAGCTGCCGCTCCAGTTCGGGGATCTCGCCGTACTCCAGCCGGGAGGCGCGCTCGTATTCGCCGCGGGCCTTGGCCTTCTCCAGTTCCACCCGCAGATCGTCCAGGCGCTTCTGCCGGGCCCGGATGGCCTCGATGCGCAGCTTCTCCTGCTCCCACCGGGTGCGCAAGGTGCGCAGCTCCTCGGTGAGGTCGGCCAGCTCGGTGTCCAGCTCGTGCAGTCGGGCCCGGCTGGCGGCGTCCTTCTCCTTGGCCAGGGCGTGGCGCTCCAGCTGCAGCTGCATCTCGCGGCGCTCGCGGACGTCGATCTCGATGGGCCGGGTGTCGATCTGCATGCGCACCAGCGAGGCCGCCTCGTCCACCAGGTCGACCGCCTTGTCCGGCAGGAAGCGGTCGGCGATGTAGCGCATCGACAACTGGGTCGCGGCCACCAGGGCGGCGTCCCGGATCCGCACCCCGTGGTGCAGCTCGTAGCGCTCCTTCAGGCCGCGCAGGATGGAGATGGTGTCCTCCGCCGAGGGCTCGCCGACCAGGACGGACTGGAAGCGCCGCTCCAGGGCGGCGTCCTTCTCGATGTGCTTGCGGAACTCGTCCAGGGTGGTGGCGCCGATGCAGCGCAGCTCGCCCCGGGCCAGGGCCGGCTTGAGCAGGTTGGCCGCATCCATGCTGCCGCCGGAGGCGCCGGCGCCGACCAGCAGGTGCAGCTCGTCGATGAACAGGATGATCTCCCCGTCCGAATTCTGGATCTCCTGGATGACCCCCTTCAGCCGCTCCTCGAACTGCCCGCGGTACTGGGTGCCCGCCACCAGCGCGCCCATGTCCAGCGACATCAGGCGCATGCCTTTGAGGCTCTCGGGCACGTCGCCCTTGCCGATGCGCTGGGCCAGGCCCTCGACGATGGCGGTCTTGCCCACGCCGGGCTCGCCGATCAGCACCGGGTTGTTCTTGGTGCGCCGGCACAGCACCTGCATGACCCGGCGGATCTCCTCGTCCCGGCCGATGACCGGGTCGAGCTTGCCGGCCTGGGCCGCCGCGGTGAGGTCCCGGGCGTACTTCTCGAGCGCGGCGAACTTCTCCTCGGCGCGCTCGTCCTCGACCTTGACCCCCTTGCGGGACTCGCGGATGGCGGCCTCGATCTTCGGGCGGTCCAGGCCGAACTTCTCCAGCAGCTTCTTGGCCTCGGTGCCGGCGTTGGCGAAGGCCAGGAGCAGCGCGTCGGTGGCCAGGAACCGGTCGCCCAGCCCCCGGCCGGTGTCGCTGCCGACCTCCAGCAGATGGCGCAGCGCCGGCCCGACCTGCGGCTCGGCCCCGCCGATGGCCTTGGGCAGCCCATCCAGGGACGCCTCCGCCGCCTCCACCAGCCCCGCCATGGCCTCGGGCGCCAGCCCGGCCTTCTCCAACACCGGCCGCAGCCCCCGCTCGGGCACCAGCAGGGATGCGAACAGGTGCTGGGGCAGGATCTCCGGATGCTGGCCGGTGACGGCCGAATCGCGCGCGGCGACAAGAGCTTCGTTGGCTTTCTGGGTAAACGGCAACATGGCCATGAATAGCCTCCGGATACCAAGATAGATCTAATATGATTGCTGTCAACTAAGATTTTCTACATTGGACGCATCTGCTTCTTTATCCTGCCATTTCCTGTGAATCCGGTTCATCCCCGTTAAAAAAGCCAACGAGGTTGCCAGTCTGCAAGGTCATTGCATGTCGGCAACATCGTTGGCTTCTTGACGGGGATGAACCGGATCTAAAGGAAAAAGCAGGATGAAGAAAGGCCTAGGCTAGCGCTCAGGCGCCAGTCCGGCTTCGGAGGGGGAGCGCCAGAGGCTGGACAGGAGCAGCTGCCTCATGTGGAAGAACTCCTTGGGCAGCCGGTCGTAGAGCTTCTCGAACAGCTCCTCGTGGAGCAGCACCTCGTGGCGCCACTCGTCCCGGCGGATGGCCATGGCCTGGTTGAAGCCCTCGTGGCCGAAGTCCTCCAGGCCCTCCAGGTTCAGGTCCTCCTGGCGGGGCACCCAGCCCAGCGGCGACTCGGCGGCGCAGGCGTGGCCGTGGACGCGGTCGACGATCCACTTGAGCACCCGCATATTCTCGCTGTAGCCGGGCCAGACGAACTTGCCGTCCTCGCCCTTGCGGAACCAGTTCACGCAGAAGATCCGCGGCGGGTTCTTGATGCCGCGGCCCATCTGCAGCCAGTGGTTGAAGTAGTCGCCCATGTGGTAGCCGCAGAAGGGCAGCATGGCGAACGGATCGCGGCGCACCTCGCCGATGTTGCCGGCCGCGGCCGCGGTCATCTCGCTGCCGATGGTGGCGGCGGTGTAGACGCCGAAGTTCCAGTTCACCGACTGCACCACCAGGGGCACCGTGGTGGCCCGGCGGCCGCCGAAGATGAAGGCGCTGATGGGCACGCCGGCGGGATCCTCCCAGGCCGGGTCGATCGACGGGCACTGGCTGGCGGGGGCGGTGAAGCGGCTGTTGGGGTGGGCCGCCTTGCGGCCGCAGCCGGGGGTCCAGGGGTTGCCCTGCCAGTCGGTGAGCTGGGCCGGCTCGTGGTCGGTCATGCCCTCCCACCAGACGTCGCCCTCGGGGGTCAGGGCCACGTTGGTGAAGATGGTGTTCCGGGTCATGGACAGCATGGCGTTGGCGTTGGACTTCATGCCGGTGCCGGGGGCCACGCCGAAGAAGCCCGCTTCGGGGTTGATGGCCATCAGCCGGCCGTCGGGGCCGGGCTTGATCCAGGCGATGTCGTCCCCCACCGTGGTCACCTTGTAGCCGGTGAACTGGTCGGGCACCTGCAGCATGGCGAAGTTGGTCTTGCCGCAGGCGCTGGGGAAGGCGGCGGCCACATAGGTCTTCTCGCCGTCCGGGGCCTCCAGGCCCAGGATCAGCATGTGCTCGGCCAGCCAGCCCTCGTCCCGGGCCATGCAGCTGGCGATGCGCAGGGCGAAGCACTTCTTGCCGAGCAGGGCGTTGCCGCCGTAGCCGGAGCCGAACGACCAGATCGCCCGCTCTTCGGGGAAGTGGACGATGTACTTGTTGTCCTTGTTGCAGGGCCAGGGGACGTCCTTGTGGCCGGGCTCCAGGGGCATGCCCACCGAGTGCAGGCAGGGCACGAACTCGCCATGGCCCAGCACGTCCCAGACGCTGCGGCCCATGCGGGTCATGATCTTCATGTTCACGACGACGTACGGCGAATCGGAGAGCTCGATGCCGATGTGGGCGATGGCCGAGCCCAGGGGGCCCATGCTGAACGGGATGACGTACAGGGTGCGGCCGCGCATGCAGCCCTTGAACAGGCCCTTGAGCTTGGCCTTCATCTCCTTGGGGGCCACCCAGTTGTTGTTGGGGCCGGCGTCATCCTTGCGGCGCGAGCAGATGAAGGTGCGATCCTCGACCCGGGCCACGTCGCTGGGATCCGAGAGGGCCAGGTAGCTGTTGGGGCGCAGTTCCGGGTTCAGCTTGCGGAACGTCCCGCCCTCGACCATCAGCTGGCACAGGCGGTCGTACTCCTCCTGGGAGCCGTCGCACCAGTAGACATGGTCCGGCTGGCAGAGTTCGGCGACCTCCTTCACCCAGGCCAGGGCCCGGGAGTTGGTGACATATTCAGGGGCGTTCAAGACGGCGTTCATTGGACCAGCCTCCCTTTGTCAGGAAATGGGAAAGCCGGATTCACCGCGCCTTTCCCCTGAACTTCAGAATTTAACTAGAGTCTAGACATGGGCTGGATGCGCCGCAATGCGGAACCCATCGGCCGGGCGACCCAATCGGCCGTGGCCGGCGCCCGGGAACTCCTTGTATCATAGGCATATCAAGACATGCGTCCGGGGGTGTGATCGAAATCATTCCCTGGCCCCGTCGCCCAGCCCAGACTCAGATCCAACCTGCACGGAGCGCCCCATGACCATCCATCCCGAAGCCCAGGAGCGCAACGAGCGCCTGGAAGCCCTCAACCCGGCCCTGGCCGGCGCCCTCTCCCCGCTCGGCCGCCGCTCCTTCTTCCCCAAGGGCATCCCCTTCCAGGCCGGCCAGGCCAAGGGCTGCGCCATCAACGCCACCATCGGCCAGATCACCGACGGCGCCGGCAACCCCCTGCCCCTCGCGCCCATGGCCGAAAAGCTCGCCTCCCTGAACCCCAAGGATACGTTCCTGTACTCGCCCATCCAGGGCCGGGAGACGGCCCGCAAGGCCTGGCACGACAAGCTGGTGAAGGAGGACGCGCGGATGGCCGAGGTGGGCCTGCCGGTGGTGGGCGCGGGCATCTGCCACGCCCTGACCCTGGGCGCCGAGCTGTTCTTCGGCGCGGGCGACACCCTGGTGCTGGCCGACCTCTACTGGGACAACTACGAACAGATCTTCAACGTCCGCCTGGAAGGCGAGTTCCTGCGCTACCCCTTCTACAACGCGGCCGGCGGCTACAACGTCCAGGGCCTGGCCGAAACGCTCGCCTCGGTCCAGGGCAAGGTCCAGATACTGCTGAACTTCCCAAGCAATCCCAGCGGCTACAGCCCGACTCCGGCCGAGCTCGCGGCCATCGCCCAGGTGCTGGTGGACGCCGCCCGGGACCGCCCGGTGGTGGTCTACTGCGACGACGCCTACCACGGCCTGGTGTTCGACCCCAAGGCCGCCACCAAGAGCCTGTTCTACGAGCTGATCGGCCGCAGCCCCAACCTCATCCCGCTGAAGTGCGACGGCATCACCAAGGAACTGTCCTTCTTCGGCGGCCGGGTCGGCTTCCTGACCTTCGGCGTGGCCAAGGCCGCGGCCGAGATCCTGGTGGACAAGGCCATGGGCCTGACCCGCTCGGCGGTCGGCAGCCCGGTGGGCATCAGCCAGTACCTCATGGAGATCGAGCTCGCCGATCCCCGCCACGAGGCCGAGTTCGAGCGCCTCCGGCAGATCATGGGCCGGCGCTACGACCTGCTCCGGGAGGCCCTGGCCAAGCCGGTGCCGCACTGGAAGGTGTTCCCCTTCAACGCGGGCTGCTTCTGCCTGCTGGAGCTGCGCCCGGGGCTGGACGCCGAGGCGGTGCGCCAGAAGCTCATCCACGACGAGAGCGTGGGTGTGGTCAGCCACGGCGACCGCTACATCCGGCTGGCGTTCTGCTCCATGAAGGAGGAGGCCATCGTCCCGCTGGTGGCGGCCCTGGAACGGGTCTGCGGGCAGTTCTGAGCAAACCGGCCCGGCCCGGTATCCTGTAGGGCCCCAGAGGTTCCCCCGTATGTCCACGCCCATGCTCAACCAGGTCGCCGCCCTCAAGCGCGAAGCCGGCGATGCGATCCTGTTCACCCGCATGGGCGACTTCTACGAGCTGCACGGCGAGGACGCGGTCAAGGCCGCTCCGGTGATGGAGATCGCCCTGACCGTGCGGGGCCGGGGCACCGAGTTCGAGACGCCGATGTGCGGCGTGCCGCACTTCGCCCTGGAGAGCTACCTGCCCAAGCTCCTGGCGGCGGGCTATTCGGCGGCCATCGCCAGCCCCACCGCCAAGCCCGAGGACGTCAAGGGCCTGCTGCCCCGGGCGATCACCCGGATCATCACCCCCGGCACCTGGCTGGACGACGACGGCCGCTGGCTGGCCGCGGTGCACCGGATCGGCGAGAGCTGGGGCATCGCCCTGCTGCAGCTGGCCTCGGGCCAGCTGCGGGTGATCCCCGGCGAAGGCGCGGGCTTCCTGGCCGCCACCCTGGAGCGGCTGGCGCCCCAGGAGCTGATCCTCGCCGAAGGCGGGGAGGACCGTTTCGACCTGGAGGCCGCCCGCACGCGCCTGCCGGCCTGGCGTTTCGAGACGGCCCGGGCCCGCACCCAGATCCTCGCCTTTTTCGGCTGGACCCACCTGGAGGGCGTCGGCCTGGACCCCTACCCCGCCGCCATCGGCGCCCTGGGCGCGCTGCTCGACCAGGTGGAGACCACCCAGCGCGGCCGCCCGGCCCACATACAGGGCGTCAGCCTGGAGCTGGGCGCCGCCGGGCCGCTGCTGGACGCCACCTCCGCCCGGCACCTGGAGATCGCCGCCAACACCCTGGACGGTTCGCGCGCCGGCAGCCTCCTGGAACTGCTGGACCAGTGCCGCACCCGGCTGGGCTCCAGGCTGCTGCGGGCCTGGCTGGACCAGCCGCTGCGCGACCGGGAGGGCCTGGAGCTGCGCTGGCGGCAGGTGGCCTGGTTCACCGAGGACCGGCGCCGGGAGCCGATCCAGAAGCTGCTCTCGGCGGTGCCGGACCTGGACCGGATCCTGGGCCGGGTGGCCCTGGGCCTCGCCACCCCGCCCGAGCTGGCCCAGCTGCGCGACGGCCTGGGCCGGGCCCGGGCCCTGCCCGAACGGATCCGCGAGGGCGGCTGGTTCCAGGAGGCCCAGGACCTGGCCCTGTGGCCCGCGGAAACGCCCCTGTGCACGGAGCTGACCGCCGAACTGGGCCGCTGTCTGGCCGAGGCCCCGCCGCTGGAACTGGAACGGGGCGGCACCATCCTGGACGGCGTCGATCCGGAACTGGACGAGGTCCGCCGCCTGGCCCGGGACGCCAAGCAGGTGATGCTCGAGCTCGAGGAGGAGGAGCGCGCGGCCTCGGGCATCAACAGCCTCAAGATCAAGTACAACCGCGTCTTCGGCTACTACTTCGAGATAACGAAGGCCAACCTGGCCGCGGCCCCCGCGCACTTCCTGCGCAAGCAGACCCTGGCCAACGCCGAGCGGTTCACCACCGAGAAGCTGCTGGCCTTCGAGCAGCGCCTGCTGAGCGCCGAGAGCGACCTGCTGCGCCTGGAGGAGGCCCAGTTCAAGCGGCTCCTGGCCCGGGTGCTGGAGGACCGCGGGGCGCTGACCGCCCTGGCCCGGGCCGTGGCCCGGCTTGACGTGCTCTGCGCCTTCGCCGAGCGGGCCCGGCTCTCGGGCTGGACCCGGCCCGAGCTGAGCGAGGAACGGGAGCTCATCCTGGCCGCCGCCCGCCACCCCATGCTGGAGGCGCGGATGGGCCGCCAGTGCATCCCCAACGATCTGGCCCTGCCTGCCGAGCGCGCCATGGCGGTGGTGACCGGCCCGAACATGGGCGGCAAGTCCACCTTCCTGCGCACCGCCGCGCTGCTGGTGGTGCTGGCCCAGGTGGGCTCGTTCGTGCCGGCCGAGCTGATGCGGTTCTCCCTGGTGGACCGGATCTTCACCCGGATCGGGGCCTCGGATTTCCTGGCCAAGGGGCAATCCACCTTCATGGTGGAGATGACCGAGACCGCCCGGATCCTCAACCAGGTCACCCCGGCCAGCCTGGTGATCCTGGACGAGATCGGCCGGGGCACCAGCACCCGCGACGGGCTGGCCCTGGCCGAGGCGATCGCCCTGCACCTGCGCGACCTCAAGGGCGGCGAGCCGCGCACCCTGTTCGCCACCCACTACTTCGAGCTCACCAGCCTGGCCGCCGATCCGCGCATCCGCAACCTGCATGTGGAAGTCCAGGAATGGGAGGAGCAGCTGCTGTTCCTGCACCGCATCGCCGAGGGCCCGGCGGACCGCAGCTACGGCATCCAGGTGGCGCGCCTGGCCGGCCTGCCCCGCTCCGTCATCCAGGCCGCCCAGCGGATCCTGGCCGAGACCCCCGAGCCGGTCCCGGAACCCGCCCGCAAGGCCAAGGTCCGGCCGGGGCCGGTGCAGCCGCCGCTGCCGATGTTCGAGGCGGATCCGGATCCCCTGCGGGCTGAACTGGCGGCGCTTGACCTCAACCGGATGACGCCCCTGGAAGTCATGAACTGGGTGGCGACCCGGCAGAAGGGCCCGGCTACTTGACCGTGATGCCCTTTTCCTTGAGGAACTTCACGTACTGGAAATCCATCTGCTGGATGTGATGGGTGAGCCAGTCGCCCAGGAACCGGGCCACTTCCATCGGCCGCACGGATGCGGGGTTGGCCGCCCACTTCTCCTTGAAGGCCCCCACCTCGTCCAGCAGCAGGCGGTGCTCGCCCAGGTGCGCCGCCAGCCCGTCATAGCTGTGCTGCTTCATGAAATCTTCTTCGGTCTTGAAATGCCGGGCCGTGTAGTCCACCAGGGAATGGAGGGTGGCCGCCAACTGCTCCTTGGCCCGGCCGGCAATCAGGCCTTCCTGGAACTCATTGACGATGGTGAACAGGACCTTGTGCTGGTCGTCCACGGTGGGAATGCCGGTGGCGAAGCGATCGCTCCAGGTAACCAGGGCCATGGTTTCTCCTTAGGTATTTGTAATGATATCACGACGTAAACCCATCCCGGGGAAATACGCCGGTTGATGAACCTTCCCTTCAGCCGAACACTTCCCCGGTCCGGGGCCCCTTGCGGACCACCTCGGCCCGGTTGGCCTTGAGCTCGATCACGCCCTCGTCCCGCAACTGCAGGAGTTCCCAGGGCAGCCTGGGTCCGTGGGCGGCCCGGCTCAGCCCGGGCAGGGCCTCGGCCCCGGCCCAGGCGTTGCGGCCGCCGCGCTTGGCCAGGTAGAGGCAGGCGTCGGCGATCTCCACCACCCGCTCCCAGCCCAGCCAGGAGAGGTCCTCGAGGGCGAAGGGGTAGCATGCGTAGCCGACCGAACAGGTCCAGCGCAGCACCTCGCCCGATTCCAGGGTCAGCCGCTGCTCGGCCATGAGGCTGCGGATGCGCTCGGCCAGGAGCGGCGCCTCGGCCCGGGTGGAGTTCCGGGCCATGACCAGGAACTCCTCGCCACCCCACCGGATCACCCCATCGGTCTCGCGGGCGGCCTTGCGCAGGGTGTTGGCCACGATCTCCAGGACCTGGTCGCCCACGTGGTGGCCGTAGGTGTCGTTCACCGCCTTGAAATGGTCCAGGTCGACCATGAGGAAGACCAGGTCGTTGTTGGGCAGGGGCTGGCCGAAGGTCCAGTCGCGGTACGAGCGCTGGACCTTGGAGGTGTCGTCGTCCACCACCATCGCCAGGAACCGGCGGTTGTGCAGGCTGGTGAGGGGATCGGACAGACTCTGGGACTTCAGGGCGACGTTGGCCTTCTCCAGGGCCTGGTTGGCTCTCAGCAGGTCCTGGGTGGCCTTTTCGACCATGCCGGCCAGGCGCTCCTTCTGCCGGGCAAGGGTGGCCAGCCGCCGGTTCGTGGCCAGGCTGGCCAGGCCCAGGCCGGCCAGGATCTCCAGGGTCAGGCACCACCAGGTCCGCCACCAGGGCGGCAGCACCCGGAACGGGTAGCCGGCGGGAGGCCCGAAGGCGGCCCCGGGATAGGCGGCCCGCACCTCGAACCGGTAGGTTCCGCCGGGCAGGGCGGCGTAGCGGGCCTGGGGCACGTCGGTGCTCCGCCACTCATCCTCCAGCCCGGCCAGGCGGACCTGGTACTGCACATCCTTCTCGTTGACGAAGGTCGGCGCGGCGAAGCGGAATTCCAGGGTGGCGTCCCGGTGCCGCACCGGCTCGCGGGGACCATAGGGCGGGGTGAGCCGGGCATGGCCCAGGTCCACCGAGACGATCTCGACCCCCAGCGGAGCCGAAGTCCCGGCCGGGCGCCCGGGGAGGATCCGCGACAGGCCGGTGGAGGTGCCCACCCAGACCTCCTGGTCCGGCTGCACCAGGAGGGCCCCCTGGCTGCAGTCGTCCCCGGCCAGGCCGCCGCCCCGGCCCAGGTGGGTGAGGGAGCCGCCCTGGAGCACGGCGACGCCCCGGTCGGTGCCCAGCCAGAGGGCGCCGCGGGCGTCCACCGCGGCCGAGTAGAGGGTGGCGGGACCCAGGTCCCGGTGCTCCAGCACCCGGAAGGCCCCGTCCCGGAATTCCACCCGGGACACGCCCCGCGGTTCCCGGTAGAGCAGCCAGAAGCTGCCGTCGGCGGCCTCGGCCATGGTGTTCAGCGGGTTCACCTCGAGGCCCTGGGCCGCGCCGAAGCGGTGCCAGCCGGCCCCGTCATGGATGATCACCCCGCTGTTGGTGGCGCCCCAGATGCGCCCCTGGCGGTCCTCGTGCAGCTCCCAGGTGGCGAAGTTGGCCACCTGGGCCTGGATCGGCCCGTAGTCGAGGCGCAGCTGGTTCCCGGCCGGATCGATGCGGAACACGCCGCTGGCCGGATCGCACATCCACACGGTGCCGTCCCGGGCCGCCAGCACGGACTGGGAACGGTCCGGGGGGATCGGCTGGTCGCACTTCAGCCCCCGGAAGAAGCGCTCGGTGGCCAGCGCCGCGCCCGGCTCCAGCGTGTACAGGGGCGCGTTGTTGGAACCGATCAGCAGCCGGCCCCGGGCATCCTCGGCCAGGCTGGTCACACTCAGCCCTCCGGTGCCCTCGACCCGGGTCCAGCCCGAAGCGCCGAGCGTGGCCAGGCCGGCGCTGGTGCCCGCGAACAGGCGCCCGGCGCGGTCCCGGAACACCCGCCAGACCAGATCCGACGGCAGGCCGTCCTGGACCGTGTAGGTGCGGGTGTAGCCCTGGCCCAGCTGGCGGAACAGGGTCGGGCCCAGGACCCAGAGGTTGCCCTCCCGGTCGACCAGGGAGGAGACCGTCCAGCGGGTGGGGAGGCCGACGGCCTCGTCGATCACCTCGTGGACGTCCCCTTTCAGGGTGAGCAGGCCGGCGTTGGTGGGAACCCCCACCGAGCCGTCCGGCCCCCGGTTGATGGTGCAGGACGCGAAGGGCGGCCCGGGCAGCCAGGCGGAGGCATCCTTGAAGGAGGTCCCCCCGGGATCCTGGTAGCGCAGGGTCCGGGTGCCCACCACCCAGAGGCGGCCGGTGCCATCCACCGCCAGGCACTCGATGCCGTCCGTGGGCAGCCCGTCCTTGGCGGTGAAGCAGGTCAGGCCGCCGTCGGCCCGGCGTTCCCAGATCTGGCCGTTGACCGCGGCGAACACGGTGCCGGTGGACGGCCGGCAGGCCAGGGCCCGGCCGCCCACGGGCAGGCCGGGCACCGGCTCCATGGTCTCGCCGGCCTGGCGGAACAGCCCGGTCACGCCCAGGGCCCAGAGCCCGCCGGCGCCATCCCGGTCCAGGGCCGAACCGCGGACCGGGTGGAAGGGCTTGCCGCCCATCAGGACCGGGGTGCAGACCCCGGCCTCCAGCTTGGCCAGGCCGCCCTCGGTCATCACCCAGATCCCGCCGGCGGACCGGGGCAGGACCCGGTTCACGGTGGTGGAGGGCAGCCCCTGGCGGGCGGTCCATTTCCGGAAGTAGACGCCGTCGTAGCGCACCAGGCCCGAATCCCCGCCGATCCAGAGGCAGCCTTCGGCATCCTGGGCCATGGTGGTCAGGCCCGGCTCGGTGAAGCCCTGCTCCGGGCCGTAGGTCTTGAAGGTGTAGCGGCCCGGAGCCTCGGCGGCGGCGAGGCCGCAGGCCAGGCCAAGGGCCAGCAGCAGGGCCCGGAGCGGCCTCATTTCCCGCCCTTGGCCAGGTAGGCCTGGGCGCCCTTCATCTCCGCCGCCGGGCCCTGGGCCGCGCGCCATTTCCGGCCGGGCCCCCACTGCCGGGCCAACTCCTGCGCCTCCGGGTTGCCCGGGGCCAGGGCCAGGACCTCGGCCAGATCGGCCCGGGCCGGCCCGGGCCGGCCGGTGCGCTGGAACAGCAGGGCGCGCTTCAGGAAGCCCCAGGGATTGCCCGGTTCCCGCGCCACCACCTCGGCGTATTCGGCCTCCGCCTCCTGGAACCGCCCGGACTCCTCGGCGGCCTCGCCGCAGAGCAGGTTGGTCACCGCGCAAAAGCCCAGCCAGGCCTTCTGCGCGCGGAATTCGTCCGGGCTGTAGATGGCCCGGGCACGGGTCTCCCCGGCCACCTGGGCCAGGTGCCCCAGGGCCCGCTCGGTATGGGCGTCGACCCGGGCGAACACCTCGGCGTCGCCCGAGCCCCGGAAGAAGTCCCGGCTGATCCGGCCTTCGGCCCGGTAGCGATCGAACAGCCGCGTCCCGGGGTACAGGGCCAGGGGCGAGATCTGCACATCATGGGGTTTGGCGTTGCGTATGAGGTCGGCGGTTATCGCCACATCCTCCCATTCTTCCCCAGGGATCCCGGTGATCAGGTAGATGCCCAGGTTCATGCCGACCTTGCGCACCAGGGTCAGGGCCTTGAGCGCCTGCCGCATGTTGGTGCCCTTGTCGAGCAGGGCCAGCACCCGTTCGCTGCCGTGCTCCACCCCGAACTGCATGAACTCGCAGCCGGCCCGCTTCATCGCCACCAGCCGGTCCTCGTCCACCAGGTTCACCCGGCTCTGGCAGTTCCAGAGGGGGTGCTGGCCGGACCCGCGGATCAGCTCCATGAGCTTGAGGATCCGGGCCTTGTTGGCGGTGAAGGTGTCGTCCCGGAAGCTGAAGTAGGTCAGGCCCTGGCGCGCCCGCAGCAGCGCCATCTCCCGGAGCACCGCCTCCGGACTGCGGAAGCGCACCGCGCTGCCCCAGAACTCCGGCGTGTTGCAGAAGTTGCAGGTGGCCGGGCAGCCCCGGCTGGTGCTCAGGTAGGACAGCTGGCCGGGATCGTCCAGGAAGTCGGCCTCGAAGTGCTCCACCGGAGCGCCCATCTGATCCAGGTCCTCCAGCGGCGGCACCGAGGCGGTGACGCCTTCGCGAAGGATCAGCCCGGGCGCCGAGCGCCAGCCGCCGGGGCGGTCCAGCCGCTCCACCACCTCCAGCAGCGGCAGCTCCCCCTCGCCCTTGACGATGGCGTCCAGGGCCGGGCAGTCCTCGAAGACCTCCTCGGCCAGGTGGGTCGGATGCGGGCCGCCGGCCAGGAGCACCGCGCCCGGGCAGGCCTCCCGGGCCAGCGCCAGCAGGTCGCAGCTGCGCTTGCGGTTGAAGGTGAACATGGAGACGCCCACCACCCGCGGGTTGAGCCGGCGCAGGTAGTCCAGGACCTCCTTGCGGCCCTTGCCGCTGAGGTTGGCCAGCCGGCAGGCGTGGCCCCGGGACTTGAGCATGGCCTGCAGGTAGCCCAGGCCGATGGGCAGGAAGGTCATCCATTCGTCGCCGTAGCCGCTCCGGGGGGCGCTGTAGAGCAGCACCACTTCGGGAACCGCCCCCTTGACCCCGCCGCTTGGCACCGATGCCTCCCTGACCATCATTTCACCACATTCGCCGTTCCTAAACTAAGGAACAACCATGGCACGATAAGGATAGTACGGAGCAGCCTGTGGCGGACGTCATCAAGAAGGGCGAAGAGATCCTGGAGATCCTCCGGTCGGCCTGCGGCCGCCGGGAGCTGCTGATCCTGGCCACGCCCTACCTGCGCTTCGAATCCTCGTTCATGGCGGTCCGGGACGGCGAGCTGCACATCCTCGCCACCATGAGCCGGGACGACGCCATGTTCGGCCTGCGCGGGGCCGACCTCAAGATCCGCTTCCCGGACGGCATGGGCTTCTACGAGGCGGCGGTGGAGACCCGCGGCCTCGGCCTGTTGGACGGCCGCCGCACCGTCCGGCTCTCCCTGCCCAAGACCCTGCAGGAGAACGACCAGCGGGTGGCCTACCGGGTCGAACGGGTGGGCCGGGTCACCGTCACCTACAGCACCCCGCGCGGGGACCTGGTCCAGGCCGCCCTGGTGGACATCAGCACCACCGGCGCCCGCCTGCTGGCCCAGCGGGACCTGGACCCGGACGTCATCTTCCCGGGCACCAAGCTGGTCCTGTCCATCCCGCTCGACCCGGAGATCCAGATCGAGACCCGGGCCGAAGTCCGCCACGCCGGGGCCCGGAGCCTGGGCGTGGCGTTCCGGCCGGTGCTGCCGCTGGCGGTGGAGCAGCCGCTGTCCCGGTGGGTGTTCCGGCGCCGGGAGGAGGAGCGGGAGCGGCTGGCCCAGCGGCTGGAAGTGAGCGTGGCCAGCACCCGGTCGCCGGCCCTGGGGCCCACCGGCATCCTGCTGGTCAGCTCCGACCCCGCCCTGGAGCTTGCCCTCTCGGAATTCCTGACGCCGATCCAGCCGCTGATCCGGCTGCCGGTGGCGGCCCAGGCCATCAAGGACGCCCTGGCGGCGGCGCCGCCCCTGGTGATCTTCCACGTCACCCGCGACGACCTGGACCATCGGCGCCGGCTCAAGACCCTGGTGGAGCTGGCCCAGGGCAAGGCCCCGGTGCTGCTGCTGAGCACCCAGGTCGACGGGGCCACCCTGTTCGAGCTCTCGGGCGAATGCAAGGTCTCCAGCGCCCTGGTCTGGAACCCGAGCCGGGGGGTGTTCCTGCAGCGCCTGGCCCAGGGCATCATCCGCCGGCACAACCAGGGCGGCGACAGCCCCATGGCCCCCGCCGAAACCTCGGTATAAAGGAGTCCCCATGTCCCGCATCCTCCTGGACCGCCGGCGTTTCCTGCTCGCTTCCCTGGCCTCCGGGGCCGCCCTGGCGGTGGGCCCCCGGGCCCGCCCCTCCGGCCCGGCGCTGGGCGAGGCCACCCTGGACCAGCTGGGCGAGGGCATGGCCCAGGGCCGCTGGACCTCGGAAGGGCTGACCCGGCACTACCTTGGGCGGATCCAGGCGCTGGACCGGCAGGGCCCCAGGCTCAACGCGGTGCTGGAAGTGAATCCGGACGCCCTGGCCATCGCCCGGGCCCTGGACCAGGAGCGCCGCACCAAGGGGCCCCGCGGCCCCCTGCACGGCGTGCCGATCCTGCTCAAGGACAACATCGACACCCACGACCGCATGCACACCACCGCCGGCTCCCTGGCCCTGGCCGGCGCCCCGGCCCCGCCCCAGGACGCCTTCATCGTCGAGCGCCTGCGGGCCGCCGGCGCGGTCCTGCTGGGCAAGACCAACCTGAGCGAATGGGCCAACCTGCGCTCCACCCACTCGGTCAGCGGCTGGAGCGGGCGCGGCGGCCTGACCCGCAACCCGCACGCCCTCGACCGCAACTGCTCGGGCTCCAGCTCCGGCTCCGGCGCGGCGGTAGCCGCGGGCCTCACCGCCGCCGCGGTGGGAACCGAGACCGACGGCTCGATCGTCAGCCCCGCCACCACCTGCGGCATCGTCGGGCTCAAGCCGACGGTCGGCTTGTTGAGCCGGTCCGGAATCATCCCGCTCTCCCACACCCAGGACACCGCCGGCCCCATGACCCGCCAGGTCCGGGACGCCGCCATCCTGCTCGGAGCCATGGCCGGCGCCGACCTGCGCGACCCGGCCACCGCCGGCTGCCAGGCCCGCCCGGACTACACCGTGTTCCTGGACAAGGACGGCCTCAAGGGCGCCCGCCTGGGGGTGGTCCGCACCTTCTTCTCCGAGAACCGGGGCGTGCTCGCCCTCATGGACGCGACCCTGAAGACCCTCGCCGGCCTGGGCGCCGTGCTGGTGGACCCGGTCGAGCTGCCCACCGCCGACTACGAGAAGCCCGAGCTGGAGGCCATGCTCTACGAATTCAAGGCGGATCTGAAGGCCTACCTGGCCGGGCGCGGCGGCACCGGGCTGAACGGCATGGCCGATCTCATCGCCTTCAATGAAAGGAACCCGGACAAGGAGATGCCGTACTTCGGCCAGGAGCTCCTGATCATGGCCGAAGCCAAGGGGCCGCTCACCGACCCCGCCTACCTCAAGGCCCTGGAGACCTGCCGCAGCCTGTCGCGCAAAGGCATCGACGGGCTGATGGACCAGCACCGGCTGGACGCCCTCATCGCCCCCACCGGCACGCCGGCCTGGGTCACCGACCTGGTGAACGGCGACAACTCGGGCATGAGCTGCGCGACCCCGGCGGCGGTCGCCGGCTATCCGCACATCACCGTCCCGGCCGGCTTCGTGCTCGGGCTGCCGGTGGGCCTGTCCTTCTTCGGCCGGGCCTGGAGCGAACCGGTGCTGCTGAAACTGGCCTATGCCTTCGAACAGGCCACCCGCAGGCGCCGGGAACCCCGCTTCCTGCCGACCATCAAGCCAGAAGGTTGACGTAGCCCGGGCTGAGCAGACGGTTTTCGGCGTTCCGGGCGGCCAGCTCCTGCTGGGCGGCGAAATTGCCGTCCGCGGCGAGCAACTGGAGCTGGGTGGTGGTGTCGGTCGCCAGCTGGATGGCCGAGGTCAGGTAGTTCGTGGCCGTGCTGGCGACCTGGGTGGCGGCGGCGGGTGCCTGATTGGAACCCGCCGGGGTGGGCGGGATGCCGTTGGTGTAGAGGTTGCTGTTGAAGAGCGAAGGGGATGAGACTGCCTGGAGGGCGTTCACGGGTACCTCCTTCCTGCCTTTGCGGGAGCGTACCCTTTCCCGCATGAACAGTATCGGCTTCTGTGGATGGCGCCCGAACAGTTATTTGCGAATTTTTTAAAGAAATTAGCCGGAAATTACCAAATGAAAATATTTCAATAACTTGTATATTGCCTGTCCGACAGCCTGTCTAGACCCTCATGGCCGCCACGATCTCTGCCAGTGCCAGGCAGGCGGTCAGTCCGGGGGATTCGATCCCCATAAGGTTCACCAGGCCCGGCACGCCATGCCCGGCCGGTCCCTGGATGAGAAAATCCACGGGCGGTTCGCCCGGCCCCTGCAGCTTGGGCCGGATGCCGGCGTAGGCCGGCCGCAGCGCCCCCTCGGGCAGACCGGGCCAGTAGCTGCGGATGGCCGCGTAGAAGGCGTCGGCCCGGGCCGGGTCCACGCCGTAGTCCACCTGGTCGACCCACTCCACATCCGGGCCGAACCGGGCCTGGCCGGCCAGGTCCAGGGTCAGGTGGACGCCCAGCCCCGCGGCTTCGGGCACCGGGTAGACCAGCCGGGAGAACGGCGCCGGGCCGGCCAGCGAATAATAGTTGCCCTTGGCCAGATGGGAACGGGGGGCGCGCCCCGGGGCCAGGGCCGCGGCCAGCGCCGGCGCGCCCAGGCCGGCGCAATTGTAGACTTTGCCGGCCAGCAGGACCATGGGTTCCGGGCCGCCCACCTGGAGCACCACGCCGCCTTCCCCGGCAGCGCCGCCCAGCACCGGGCTGCGGGTCACCAGGGTCGCGCCGGCGGCCTCGGCATCGGCCAGGAGCGCTTTCATGAGGCCGTGGGAATCCACGATGCCGGTGCTGGGCGACAGCAGCGCCGCCGCGCAGCGCAGGGCCGGCTCCAGGGCCTGGGCTTCGGAACCGCCCAGCCAGGCCAGGCCGGGAACGCCGTTGGTTTCGCCCTTGGCCCGCAGGGCGCGCAGGGCCCCGAGCTGGGACGGCCCGGCCACGATCAGCTTGCCGCACCGTCGATGGCCCACGCCGCGTTCCCGGCAATAGCGGTAGAGCGCCGCGTTGCCGGCCACGCACAGGCGCGCCTTGAGGGACTCGGCCGGGTAGTAGATGCCCGAGTGGATCACCTCGCTGTTGCGCGAGCTGGCGCCGGTGCCGAAGCGGTCCTCGGCTTCCAGGATCAGGACCTCATCGCCCGCCTGGGCCAGGCGCCGGGCCAGGGCGAGGCCCACGACCCCCGCGCCGACCACGACGCAAGGCGCGGACTCCATGGTTCAGCTCTTCTTGAACTGCCGGTCGTAGGCTTCCTGGGCGTACTTGCTGGGGGGCACTCCGAACCGGCGCTTGAAGGCCCGGGTGAAGGCCGACGCATCGTAGAAGCCCAGGGATTCGGCCACGTCCAGCGGTCGTTCGCCGTCGGAGAGCAGCTGCACGGCCCGCTGCAGCCGGCGCTCGATGAGGTACTGGTGCGGGGTGGTGCTGGTGGCTTCCCGGAACAGGCGGATGAAATGGTCGGGCGTGCAGCGGGCCAGCTTGGCCATCTCGGGCACGCTGTTGGGGGCGCCCAGGTGGGCTTCCATGTGGTCCAGGACCAGCTGCAGGGTGGATCGGCTCAGGCGGTACGGGAACCGGGCCCGGTCCTCCTTCTCGCAGAGGCGGTTGAGCTCGGCGCCCAGGAGGATGAGGAACAATTCCCGGGTCATGAGTTGGAGGCCGTCGGGGTTGGCGATCTCCTGGCTGAAGATCCCGAACAGCTGCTTGAGGCTCTGGCTGCGCAGCACCGCGAAGCTCTGCTCCTGCCACTTGCGGGGCGGGTGCTGGAGGATCGAGACCAGCGGCTCCGGGAATGGGCCGTCCATCTGGAGCGCGGTGAAGCCGAACGGGGAATCCGGGTGGTGGCGCTTGTAGGTGTGGCCGAAGCCCGGCATCAGCAGCGCGAGGCTGCCCCGGGGGATCACGCCCTCCTCGATGTCCTCGCCCGTACATACGCGGATCGGGCTCGTGGGCAGCATGAGCGTCCACGACTCGTTGGAAGGCATGGCCTTGGAAGGGATCGGGTCGCGCTTGAGGATTACCAGGCGCAGGGGCCCGCTGGTGTGGGTCTGGACGTTCTTGGTTTCGGGACCGGTCATAGGCTTTTCTTGGGTTCGGATGACGGGTGATTGGGAGAAAGCGGCCTTCGGCGCCGCTCCGGCCCTTTTGGGCCAACGTCTTTGATTGGGCAATTCAGGATCTTACGAAGGAAAGCATACCCGCAATGCATTTTTACAACCATTTCTTTGGGTCCTTACATTTGTCTACCAAAATGGCCCCCCCGGGCCCGGCTTGGCGGCGGGGTCCCGGAATACCCCAGGGAGCCCCTTTTACATTGATGATGACAAGGTAATGTATTCATAATGTATTCATATCGAACGATAAACCCCCATGAACAAAGCCCCTTCGCCCCCGGTCGCCCCCCTGAAATGACCGTTCGGGCCCCCAGAACGGCCACTTGAAAAAAAATTCTCCAAAAACAGTTGGCTAAATTAACATCTTTGTCACATCCTTCTGGGAACCTTTCTAGTCCTGACATTTTCTTCCACCCCCCTCTGGCGCAATCCGTTCGGGAATCCCCCCGACGCGCCACTCAACCCTGGAGTGCACAATGAACATCCGTTCCCTCACCGTTCTGGCCCTTTGCGCCGGTATCCCGATGCTGGCCCAGACTCCTGGCCTTACCGCTACGAAGGGGGATACCGAAGTCACCGTCTACGGCATTCTGGACGTCGGCATCGGCACCGTGGCCCACTCCTTCGGCTTCGACCCCAACTTCCCCGTGGGCGTCAATCCCCAGGCCATCAAGTTCGCCGACACGTCCGCGACCGGCATGTTCAACGGCGGCATTTCCCAGACCCGCTGGGGCATCAAGGGTTCCACCGGCCTGACCAACGGCTGGAAGGGCATCTTCACCCTGGAAGGCGCCATCAACGTTCCCTCCGGCGCGGTCAGCAACGGCGCCCTCGGCCTGTCCCAGAACTACGCCAGCAGCGCCACCGTGGCCTCCGCCGGCACCAGCGCCGACACCGCCGTCAACGGCCAGCTGTTCAGCCGCGGCGCCTTCTTCGGCATCTCCTCCGACACCTACGGCACCATCACCATGGGCCGGCACATGAGCTTCATGCTCGAGACCATCCCCGGCTATGACGCCCTCCAGGGCGCCCAGATCTTCACACCCATCGGCTTCTCGGGCTCGTACGGTGGCGGCGGCTCCACCGACGGCAGCCGGGTCGACAACGCCCTCCGCTACAAGCTCAAGGTGAGCGACGTCAATATCGCCGTCATGCACAAGTTCGGCGGCGCCACCGGCTCCTCCACCGCCCGCTCCACCAACGAGTTCCAGGTCGGGTACGAGCACGGCCCCTTCGGCATCCAGTTCGTCTACGAGAAGTTCCAGGACACCACCAGCGTCGCCAACAACGAGACCGTCACCAAGACCCTCAGCGCGACCACCAACATCAACGGCCTGCCCCTCCAGGCCGGCGACACCCCGATGCCCACCTACGCCGTCACCGCCAACGGCGGCACGGTCAAGGTCACCTACTACGACACCACCTCCATCATGCTGACGGCCCGCTACCAGATCGGGAACCTGGGCCTCAAGGTCGGGTACACCAAGGAGCAGTTCACCAACCCCAGCAACCCCGGCCTGGACGCCAACACCACCAGCATCTACGGCCAGGCCGTGAGCGCCGTGTCGGTCACCCCCTACACCATCGCCGGCTACACCAACGCCAGCGAAGTCGCCATCCCCGGCACCACCGTCGAGAAGGACCTGACCGTCTACTGGCTGGGCGCCGTCTATGACTTCACCCCCCGGCTCTCCTTTGCCCTCGGCTATTACAACGTGAAGCAGAACGACTTCTCCAACGGCAACGTGGCCCTGGTCGCCGACGCCGCCGGCACCAGCAAGTTCACCTCCGCCCTGCTCGACTACAAGTGGACCAAGGCCTTCGACCTCTATGCCGGCTACATGAAGAACGACGTCTCCGGCGGTCTCGCCGCGGGCTTCCTGCACAGCGACAACAACATCGTGGGCTTCGGCGCCCGCCTGCGCTTCTAGTCCCCGCGCCGTCCTGAACCAGGGGCCCTCCGGTGGAGGGCCCCTGGCCTGTACGGAGAAAAGGGCTATTCCCGTCCGGGAATAGCGGATAGAATGGTCGTATTCCAAACGCCATCCTCCCGGAGCTTTTCATGAGAATCCTCTCCCTGGTCGCACTCTCCCTGGCCATCGGGGCGCCCCTGCTGGCCCAGGCGCCCGGCCTGACCGTCAGCAAGGGCGACTCCGACGTCACCGTCTACGGCATCCTTGACGCCGGCCTCGCCGAAGTCGCCCACACCACCGGCTTCGACAGCTACCACCCGGTCGCCGTCAACCCCACCGCCACCAAGTTCGGCGCGACGTCCGCCACGGGCATGGTCAACGGCGGCATCTCCCAGACCCGCTGGGGCATCAAGGGCGGGACCGGCCTGGGCGATGGCTGGAAGGGCATCTTCGTGCTGGAAAGCGCCATCAACATCCCCAACGGCAATATCAGCAACGTGGCCCTGGGGGCCGCCCAGAGCACCGCCTCGGGCCCCTTCATGAGCGCCGATTCCGCGATCAACGGCCAGTTGTTCTCCCGCGGCGCCTATTTCGGGATCAGCAGCGATGCCTATGGCACCTTGACCTTCGGCCGGCACCAGAGCTTCATGCTCGAGGTCATCCCCGCCTATGACGCCCTCCAGGGCTCCCAGTTCTACACCCCGCTGGGCTTCTCCGGCACCTACGGCGGCGGCGGGGCCACCGACAACAGCCGCATCGACAACGCCATCCGCTACAAGCTCAAGGTCGCCGATTTCAATTTCGGCCTCATGCACAAGTTCGGTGGCGCCACCGGCAGCAGCACCGCCCGGGCGATCGACGAATTCCTGGCCGGCTACGAGAAGGGGCCGTTCGGCATCCAGTTCGCCTACCAGTCCTGCAAGGACGCCACGGCCGTCTCCAATCTCGAGACGGCGACCGCCACCACCAGCACGACGCTCAACACCTCCGGCCTGCCCCTCCAGGCCGGCCAGGCCCCCATGGTCACCTACACCTACGCCAACTCGGGGCAGATCAAGGCCACCTTCGAGGACACCAAGGCCTACATGCTGGCGGCAAGGTATTACCTGGCCCACTGGACCTTCCGGGCCGGCTACCAGAAGCAGGAACTCAGCAACCCCAGCAATCCTGCCCTGGACGCCAACACCACCAGCCTGTTCGGGCAGCAGGTGGGCTCCGTTTCGGTCACGCCGTTCACCGTCAACGGCGCGCAGATGGAAAAGGACCTCGCCGTGACCTGGCTGACCGTCGGCTATCAGCTCACCCCCCGGCTCAATCTGGCCGTCGGCTATTACCACATCGGCCAGAACGACTTCTCCAACGGCCTGAACACCGCCGCCGGCGCCGCCGACAAGGCCGGCAGCAGCGTCTACCAGTCCTTCCTGGCCGATTACCGCTGGACCAAGTCCTTCGACATCTACCTGGGCTACATGAACAACCAGCTCAACGACGGCATGGCCGCCGGCTACCTCTACAGCAACAACCACGTCTTCGGCTTCGGCGCGCGCCTGGCCTTCTAGGCGGGTCCGGTTTCAGCGGGTCACGGCCAGCCGGTAGACTTCGCTGGCGCTGATGCCCATGTGCCGGGCCAGGGGCTTCACCGCTTCGCGCAGGGTCATCCCGCCCTCGCGGGCGGCGTCCAGGTAGGTCAGGGCCCAGGGCGGCAGCTCGCCGTCCGCGGCCAGGGGCACTTCGGCCTCGGTGACGGTGCGCTTGGCGTCGGCGCCGGCCATGACCAGCACCAGCTCGCCGCGGCCCTCGGCGCCCAGGGCCTTGATCACCTGGGCCGGGGTGCCGCGGTACCAGGTCTCGTGGAGCTTGGTCAGCTCCCGGCCCAGGGCGATCTCCCGTTCCGGGACGATGTCCTGGAGCTCCTGGAGGGTCTCGTGGATCCGGTGCGGGGTCTCGAACACCACCACGGTCTCCTCCAGCCCGGCCAGCTTGCGCAGGGTGGCCTTGCGCGGCTCGCTCCGGGACGGCAGGTAGCCCCAGAAGCTGAAGGCGTGGCTGGGCAGTCCGGAGGCCACCACGGCCAGGGTCACGGCCGAGGGCCCCGGCAGCACGGTCACCCGTACGCCGGTCTCCCGGGCCAGCCGGGCCAGCTCGAAGCCGGGGTCGTTGACGCCGGGCATACCGGCATCCGAGCAATAGGCGACCGTCTGCCCCGACGCCAGGGCCAGGATGATCCGGTCCCGGGCTTCCGCGCTCGCGTGGTCATCGAAGCGCATTAGCGGCTTTTCGATGCCCAGATGGACGAGCAGGCCGCCGGTGCGCCGGGTGTCCTCGCAGGCCACCAGGTCGCAGTCCCGCAGCGCGTCGACGCCGCGTCCGGTCATGTCCCCGAGATTGCCCAGGGGGGTCGGAACCAGGATGAGATGGGCCGCCACGAAATCCTCCTTGGCCATTCTTACAGACCTGCGGCCCGGCCATGGGACAATCAGCCTCCATGCCGCGCAAACCCGACACCCTAACCCTGCTCCAGGCACGCCGGCTGCTCCTGGCCGGGCAGGCCCTGCTCGGCCCGCAACCCGCCGGGGGGCTCCCCGGGCTGATCGACCAGCTGGGGTTCGTCCAGATGGATTCCATCAACGTGGTGGAGCGGGCGCACCACCTCACCCTCGGCTCCCGGCTGGCGGACTACCAGCCCGAGCAGTTCGACACCCTGCTGGAGCACGACCGGGTGCTGTTCGAGCACTGGACCCACGATGCCGCGGCCATCCCGGTGCGCTGGTACGCCCACTGGAAGCTGCGCTTCCCCAAGAGCCGGGCGAGGATCCTGGGCAACGCCTGGTGGCGGGAGCGGGTCGGCCCGGAACCCGCCGCCCTGCTGGCCCATGTGCTGCAGCGGATCCGCCTGGAGGGCCCGCTGCGCTCGGCCGACTTCGAGCACGCCCGGGTCGGCGCCGCCGGCTGGTGGGGCTGGAAGCCGCAGAAGGCGGCCCTGGAGTTCCTCTGGCACGTGGGCGAACTGACCGTGTCCCGGCGGGTGAACTTCCACAAGGTCTATGACCTGCCCGAGCGGGTCCTGCCCGGGCCGCACGCCCTGGCCGAACCGGATCCCGAGGCCCACGCGGAGTGGGCCTGCAGCACCGCCCTGGAGCGCCTGGGCGCGGCCACGCCGCGGGAGCTGGCCGCCTTCTGGAGCGCCCTGGAACCCGCCGAGGCCGCCGCCTGGTGCGAACGGGCCCACCAGGAGGGCCGGATCCGCCTGCTGGAGCTGGAGGCCGGCCCGGAGGCCCCGGCCCGCCGGGTCTACGCCGTGCTGGACTGGAAGAAGCGGCTGGCCCGCCTGGAGGAACCGCCCGACCGGGTGGAGCTGCTCAGCCCCTTCGACCCGATCCTGCGCGACCGGGCCCGCGCCCTGCGCCTGTTCGGCTTCGACTACCGGTTCGAGGCCTTCGTCCCGGAGGACAAGCGCCTATACGGCTACTACGTGCTGCCGGTGCTCGTGGGCGAGAACCTGGTCGCCCGGCTCGACCCCAAGCTCCACCGGGACCGGGGCGTCCTGGAGATCAAGGGCCTGTGGTGGGAGAAGGGGCAGCGTCCCGGAAAGCCCCAGAAGGTCGCCCTGGAGGCCGCCGTCGGCCGGTTCGCCGCGCGCCTGGGCGCCACGGACGTGGAATGGAGCCGGCGTCAGGCCACCCTGCCCCGGTGAAGCCGGAACAGCATGGCGAAATAGGCCAGCACCAGCGGCAGCCCCGCCAGCCACCAGGCCAGCCCCGCGCGCAGGCCGTGGGCGCCGGCGCTGGCGTTGAAGGCATCCAGGCTGTAGGCGGGATCCAGGGAGGAGCGGAGCATGACCGGCCACAGGCAGCCGGCGGTGGCGCCCAATAGCCCGGCGATGAAGGCCCCCGAGCCCAGGAAGGCCAGGAGGGCCCGGCCCCGGGCCAGGCCGGCGGCCACCAGGGCCAGGCCGCCCAGGAACAGGACCAGCCCGGCCCAGGCCAGGGGCGCCCGGGGCAGCCGGGCGTACATCGCCGGGTTCACCCGGGCCGTGGCCCAGGTGGCCAGGGTGGCCAGGACCGCCACCGCCGCCCACAGGGGACCGGCCGCGGCCCGGCAGCGGGCGGCCACCGGTCCCGAGGTCTTCCAGGCCAGGAACAGCGCGCCGTGGCCGGCCAGGGCGGCCAGCGCCAGCACGCCGGTCAGCAGGGTGTACCAGTCCAGGATCCCGACCGGCTCGGCCACCCCCCAGTGGGTGAACAGCGGGATGTTGAAGGTCCCCGAGGCGTCCAGGGGCACGCCCCGGATCACGTTGCCCAGGGCCGCGCCCAGCAGCACCGGCATCAGCAGGCTGGCCCCGGCGAAGGTGGCGTCCCAGAAGCCGCGCCAGAGGGGATCGGCCAGGTGGGACCGGAATTCGATCGCCGTGCCCCGCAGGATCAGCGCCCAGAGCACCATGGCCATGGCCAGGTAGAAGCCCGAGAAGCCCGCCGCCATGACCCTCGGGAAGGCCATGAACAGGGCTCCGCCGCCGGCCAGGAGCCAGACCTCGTTGCCGTCCCAGTGGGGCCCGATGGCCGCCAGGACCTGCCGGCGCTCGGCGTCGTCCCGCGCCACGAACAGGTGCAGGGCGCCCGCGCCGAAGTCGTAGCCGTCGAGCACCGAATAGGCCGCCATGACCCCCGCCACCACCCAGAACCAGGCTTGCTCCATGTCAGGCCTCCCCCGGCCCGTGGGCCACTTCCCGCGCCGTCAGGAACAGCCAGAGCACGCCCAGCACCAGGTAGAGCCCGGCGAAGCCCAGGAGCGTGAACACGGTCTGGCCGGGATGGACCAGGGCGGAACTGCCTCCGGCGGTGCGCAGGAGCCCGTAGACCAGCCAGGGCTGCCGGCCCAGCTCGGCCACCAGCCAGCCCGAGGTGTTGGCGATGAACGGGAACGGCAGGGCCAGCATCAGCGCCCACAGCAGCGGCCGGCTCCGCTCCAGCCGGCCCCGGGCCAGGAACAGGGCGGCCAGGGCCATCAGGGCGATGAACAGGGTGCCCAGCCCGACCATGATGTGGAACCCGTAGTAGAGCAGCTCCAGCTCGGTGGGCCACTGGTCCCGGGGGAATTCCGCCAGGCCCCGCACGTCGCTGGAGAACGAGCCGTAGGCGATGAAGCTGAGCACCCCCGGCAGGCGCACCGGGTTGTCCAGGCGCTGGTGGGCCACGTCGGGCTGGCCGATCAGGTTGACCTCGGCGTAGGGGCCGCTTTGCCAGCGGCCCTCCATGGCGGCCAGGGCCGCGGGCTGGTGGCGCGCCACCAGCTTGCCCTGCTGGTCCCCGGTGGGGAAGGCCGCGGCGACGCTGCCCAGGAGCCCGGCCAGGACGCCGGCCTTGAGAAAGATCCGGGCCTGCCCGAGGTGCCGGCCCTGGAGGGTCCAGAAGGCCCCGACCGCCGCCACCGTGAAGGCCCCGGTCACCACCGCCCCGGTCATGGTGTGGGCGTACTCCACCAGGGCCCAGCGGCTCAGCACGAACGCCCCCAGGTCGGCCAGCTGCAGGGAGCCGTCGGCGGCCACCCGGTGGCCCACCGGGTGCTGCATGAAGGCGTTGGTGGCGACGATGAAGTAGCCCGAGAGCCAGCTGCCCAGGAACAGCGCAAGGGCGGCCGCCGCGTGCCAGCGGGGCCCCAGCCGGCGCTCGCCCCGGAGCAGCAGGCCCAGGCAGGTGCTCTCCAGGAAGAAGGCGAACAGCCCCTCCATGGCCAAGGTCTGGCCGATCACCCCGCCCGCGTCCCGGGAGAACCGGGCCCAGTTGGTGCCGAACTGGAACTCCAGGGGGATCCCGGTCACCACCCCCACCCCGAAGCTGAGGCCGAAGATGCGGATCCAGAACCGGGCGGCGGTGTCGAACCGGGCATCGCCCCGGGCCAGGGCCAGCCCCTTCAGCACCAGGATGATCAGCGCCAGGCCCATGGTCAGCTGCGGGAACAGGTAGTGGAAGCTGGCGGTGAAGCCGAACTGCAGGCGATGCCAGAAAAGCGGACTATCCATGCGGACCTCGGGGTGGTGCGGACCAGCATGGAAATAATAGACCAGACCGACCCGGAGGGCCAACTGTCCCTCCCCTAAACGCATCTATCCTCGTATCATGAGGTTAGGCGTCCGAACGCCGAATTCGAGGAGTCCGGATGGCCTATGCAGGTGAAATCGCGTCCCTGGCAACCGCCTTGTGCTGGGCCTCCAATTCGGTGTTCTTCACCCTGGCGGGCCGGAGGGTCGGTTCCCAGACGGTGAACGGGGGCCGGCTGTTCGTCGCGCTCGGCATGCTCATCCTGGTCCACCGGTTGGCCTTCGGCGCCTGGTTCCCCTTCCATGCGGGCGCCCAGCGGATGGTGCCCCTGGCCATCTCCGGCCTGATCGGCTTCGCCCTGGGCGACGGCCTGCTGTTCGAGGCGTTCCTGCTCCTGGGCGCGCGGGTGGCCATGCTGTTGATGACCCTCTCGCCGGTCTTCAGCGTCCTGCTGGCCTGGGTCTTCCTCGGCCAGACGCTCAGCTGGGCCAAGATCGCCGCGATCGCGGCGACCCTGGCGGGCATCGCCTGGGTGGTGGGCTGGGGCACGGGCGGCGAGTTAAACGAGCGGCCGAAGCACTGGGTGCTGGGGGTCCTTCTGGGGGCCGGCGGAGCGATGGGCCAGTCGATCGGCCTGCTGCTTTCCGAACGGGGCATGTCCGGCGGCTTCAACACCATCTCGGCCAATTTGATCCGCGTCCTGGCCGGCACCCTGGCTATAAGCGTCTGGTTCATCCTCCGGGGCAATTTCCTCGACTATGCGGCGAGGATGAAGGACCTGCGGGCCTCCGGCTTTATATTCATCGGCGCCCTGACCGGCCCGGTCATCGGAGTTGGATTATCGCTTTATGCCATCACCCATACGTCCATGGGCGTGGCCGCAACCCTGATGTCACTTTCCCCGGTGATCCTGCTTCCAATATCCATCGGGGTGTTCCGGGAACGGGTCTCCCCGGTAGCCTGGGCCGGTACGGCCTTATCCATCGTGGGGGCGGTTGGACTTTTCTGGGTTTGACAACTTTTCACCAATCGGGCTCCCCATTTTCGGCTAGATTGAGTAGATCTTTCAAACCAGGAGTCTGCATTGAAGAAGCTGACGCATAGCCTCTATGTCCAGGTGATTATCGCCATCTGCATCGGCGTCGCCCTCGGTCACTTCAAACCCGAGGTGGGGGCCAGCATGCGGCCCCTGGGAGACGGGTTCATCAAGCTCGTCAAGATGCTCATCGCGCCCATCATCTTCCTCACGGTCGTGCAGGGCATCGCCCACATGGGCGACCTCAAGAAGGTCGGCCGGGTCGGCGCCAAGGGCCTGTTCTATTTCGAAGTGTTCACCACCATCGCGCTGGCCATCGGCCTGCTGGTGGCCAATTTCGTGCACCCCGGATCGGGCATGAACATCGATCCCAAGACCCTCGACACCAAGGCCATCTCGGTCTACACCACCGGCGCCCACCTGACCACGGTGGACTTCCTCATGAACATCATCCCCAAGGACGTGGCCGACGCGTTCGCCAAGGGCGACATCCTGCAGATCCTGCTGTTCGCCATCCTGTTCGGGTGCGCCCTGGCCTTCATCAAGACCGACGGCATCCCGGTGATGAAGGTGCTGGACGGCCTCAACAAGGTGATGTTCCGCATCGTCGCCATGGTCATGCGCCTGGCCCCGGTCGGCGCGTTCGGCGCGATGGCCTTCACCATCGGCAAGTACGGCCTGCACAGCCTGGTCCCCCTGGCCAAGCTGATCGCCTGCTTCTACCTCACCAGCACCCTGTTCATCATCGTGATCCTGGGCGCCGTGATGCATTTCGCCGGCCTGAACATCTTCAAGTTCCTGCGGTTCATCCTCGAGGAGATCCTGATCGTGCTGGGCACCTCCTCCTCGGAATCCGCCCTGCCCCTGATGATGGAGAAGATGGAGCGCCTGGGCTGCTCCAAGTCCGTGGTCGGCATGGTCATCCCCATGGGCTACTCGTTCAACCTGGACGGCACCTCGATCTACCTGACCCTGGCCTGCCTGTTCATCGCCCAGGCCACCAACACCCACGTGACCTTCGCCCAGCAGCTCTACATCCTGGCCATCCTGCTGCTCACCTCCAAGGGCGCGGCGGCCGTCACCGGCGGCGGCTTCATCACCCTGGCCGCGACCCTCTCGGTCGTGGGCAACATCCCCGTGGCCGGCCTGGCGCTGCTCCTGGGCATCGACAAGTTCATGAGCGAGGCCCGGGCCATCACCAACCTCATCGGCAACGGCGTCGCCTCCGTCGTGGTGTCCAAGTGGGAGGGCGAACTCGACCTGGAGCGCGCCCACTACTTCCTGAACAACCCCAAGGTGGTGGAGGAGGCCGAATACCTGGAGTCCCGCGCCCCCGAGCACGCCGGCGTGCCCGACCTGGTCTGAAGATCCTCCCTCCCGATCGTCGGAACCCCGGCCCCTGGCCGGGGTTCCTCTTTACAGGCCGTAGAAGGTCTTGATGGTCTGGTCCAGGGTCTGGATCACGGTCAGGATCTTGAACGGATCGACCGGCAGGAAATCCACGGCGCCCAGCGCCAGGGCCCGGTTGCGCTTGACCGGGGCGTCCTCCTCGGGGCCGGCGACGATCACCGGCACCGGGCAGCCCTCGTCCTTGACCAGCTTTCCGGCCAGTTCCATCCCGCTCATGGCGCGCAGGCGCTGGTGCACCAGGACCAGCCGGATCCGGCCCCAGTCGGCGCCCTCCACCCCGAGCGACTTGAGCAGGGGCCGCACCTCGCCACGGGCGTAGTCCAGGCCGGCCACGCCGAACTTGCGGCCCACGGCCTCGCCCATGCGGACCGAGAAGGGCGGCTCGCTGATGACGAGGACCATCGGGTCCCGGTCCGAAAGGATCTGGAGCGTGGGCCCTGACTTCTGCACCTCGCCCTTCACCCGCACCGCCCGCATGCCCCGGACCGAGAACAGCTCCCGGTCCTTGCGGTCCTGGCTGATCATCGCGTCGCTGAGCCAGAGCCGGTAGTCGCGCAGCACGGGGGCCTCGGGCTTCTCGGTGAAGCGGATCCCCACCACCCCCTCCTCCATGGTGTCGCAGACCGCGCGCAGGACGAACTTGTTGTCCAGGTCCATGGCCAGCTCCATGGTGGTGGCCGTGTCCAGCTTGAGCTGGCCGTCCTTGACCGCGCCGCTGCCGTAGAGGGGCAGCTGCAGGCCGTCGACGCCCATGGCCCGGATCCGGGCTTCGCAGAAGTCCATGGCGGGGCTGGTGAACACCGCCTTGTACGGCTTCTCGGGCACGAAATCGGCCAGCCCCCGGTAGTCGCGGCCCTTGAGGACCCGGGGCTGCTCCAGGTGGACGCAGTCCGAGCCCTCCTGCTGGCCGAAATCGGCGACCTCGACCGTGCCCTGGTACTTCCGGCCGCGGTCGTAGACGGTCATGCGGTAGTGGTCGCCGACGTTCATGTTCCACTTGGCCCGCTCGGCGGCGGTGATGCCGGCGATGATCCGCCCCTCGATCTCCTCGAAGATGGGGAACGCCCAGTCCTTGCCGTCGACCTTCAGGTTGAGGTCGCCGCCGCTGCGGCAGAGCCGCTGGAAGACCATGCGGATGGCCGCTGCGTCATCAAGCTGGAAGAATTCGGCCGGCATGCCGGTGATCTTACCGCCTACCGGGAAAGTTCAACATTCAAGAATTCGCGCCACAGCGGCATAGGGATCCATCTGGCGGTCGGAGATGGCCTGGATGAGCTCCTCGACCGCGGCCCCGCCGGCCCGGGCCCGGGCCCGGCGCGCGGCCTCCTCCGCCAGCAGGCTGTCGAACCTCAGCCTGGCCCGCGCCCGGGCCTTCCCGGCCAGCCCGCCCTGGGTCCGCAGCCAGGCCCCATGCTCCCGGACCCGTTCGAGCAGCTCGGCGATCCCCTCGCCCTGGGAGGCCACGGTGCGCGCCGCCGGCGGGTCCCAGGGCTTGGACGCGCCCAGGGCCTTCATGGCCTGGATCTCCTGCTCCACCCGGTCCACCCCTTCCCGGTCGGCCTTGTTGATGATGAAGATGTCCGCCACTTCCATGATGCCGGCCTTGATGGCCTGGATCTCGTCGCCCATGCCCGGCACCAGCACCACGCAGCAGGTCTGGACGCAGCTCACCACGTCCACCTCGTCCTGGCCCACGCCGACCGTCTCCACGATCACCACGTCCCAGCCGGCGGCGTCCAGCAGGTCGATCGCGTCCTGGGTGGCCCGGGCCAGGCCGCCCAGCGCCCCGCGGGTGGCCATGGAGCGGATGAAGATGCCCGGGTCGGTGGCGATCCGGCCCATCCGGATGCGGTCGCCCAGGATCGCCCCGCCGCTGAAGGGGGAGGTGGGATCCACGGCCAGGATCCCCACCTTCCTGCCTTCGGCCCGCAGGGTCCGGGCCAGCTGGTCGGTGAGGGTCGATTTGCCGCTGCCCGGGGACCCGGTCAGGCCGATGACCATGGCCCGCCCCAGGTGCGGCCAGACCCGGGCCATGAGCTCACGGGCCTCGGGATGGCCGTTCTCCATCCAGGTTATGGCCCGGGCCAGGGCCCTGGGGTTGCCGTCCAGCAGGGGTTGCAGAAGCCGGGATGCATTTTCCATGGATCCAGGATGCCATTCCTGGCCTGCGGCGGCGAAGGGACAGTGGGGAGATGCTATGATTTCAGGAGAACGCAGGTTTCCCTGAGCCACGCATGACACCTCGAAGCCCCAACAAGCCCTTGACGCCCCCGGCCCCACCCTCGGCCTCCGATCCCGGCGGGATCGGCACGGTCAAGATCCAGAAACGGGAGGCCAAGGAGCCGGTGACCACCCGAGAGAAGCTCTGCGCCACCTGCGGCCGGACCTTTCGCCTGGCCCCGGATGAGAAGTTTTTCAACTGTCCGCACTGCTACAAGAAGACCCAGCCAACCAAAAAGCCGGCCAAGCGCAACAACGAAGCCCAGATCCTCACCCAGATCATCTGCGTGGAATGCGGGACCCAGGAATACGTGGATTTCGTCCCCCCGGATCCGGCGGCCGCCTTCTGCCTGGCCTGCTTTTCCAGGCGCAAGCGGGAACTTCAGGCCTCAAAGAATCATAAAGATAGGCGATAGCCCCATCCCGGAGAAACGCATGAAGATCGGCACCACTGTCCTGATGGCATCCCTTCTGGTCACCGGCGCGGCCGGGTCCGCCCAGACCAAGGCCCAGCCCAAGCCCACCAAGGCGGTGAAGGAGAGCGGCGAAGCCAGCTTCGCCCGCCAGAACCTGGACCAGGTCCTCAACGCGGTCAATTCAACCTGGTTCGGCCAGGCCTACAAGGGCATCCGTTCGGTGGACATGGACGGGACGCTGGTGGTCAACTTCAGCGCCGCCGCGGCCAACGCCAAGGTGGAGCAATTGGGCCAGGGCGCCGTCAAGGGCGGCCTCTCCAAGGGCGGGACCGTCAACATGCGCCTGCAGGGCACCTACTTCGCCAATGCGGATTTCAAGAACGTGCTCACCGGCGATTTCGGCACCATCACCTACCAGCGCATGGGCCCCAAGGGCTTCATCTACAGCAAGGACATGAACGCCTACACCACCAAGGTGGATCCGCCCCCGAGCGACGCCCCCGATTCCTTCCTGGGCTGGTTCAGCCAGTGCGTCAACGAGATCCGCGACGTCTACGTCAAGGGCTCGATGTTCAAGGCCAGCCTCGGTCGCGAGGAGGGCAACAACCAGATCATCACCTTCACCTCCCCCACCGGCCCCTACGACCCCAAGAAGCGCGAGCAGAGCATGGCCGAGAGCCTGGGTTTCTGGAAGCGCGGCAAGCTCGAGGTGGCCTTCGACAAGGCCAGCCACCTGCCCCAGCACATGGAATACCGCAACGAGGGCCAGGGCGTCGCCAGCCGGATGACCTTCAACTACACCAACGGCAATCACATCGGTAGCGTGACCCTGGAGAACCAGAGCAAGGGCATGGAGGGTCCCGCCTCCCTGACCCTCAACTACGACGACGCCGGCCGGATCAGCCGGCTCGACGGCACCATGAACTTCCCCGTGGGCACCCTGCGCTTCGACCTGGGCCTCGCCTGGGCCGGCGACAAGAAGTCCAGCTCCGTCGCCACCATCCCGCCCCTGGGCGCCACCAAGAAGGGCGGCGAGGAACTGCAGACCATGCTCCTGGTGAACCTGGCCGGAAAGGTGCTGGACCTCCAGCGCGGCGGCTTCAACCTGCGGAGCGTGACCCTCTCCAGCAAGTGACGGGCGTGCCCGGCGCGGAGGCTCTCGCCAGTTTCCAGCGCGGGGACGAGTTGTGCGCCCGCGGCGAATTCGCCGCGGCGGCCGCGGCCTACCGGGACGCCCTGGCCCGCGGCCGGCCCTTCCCCGCCGCCGCCAACAACCTGGGCAACGCCCTGATGATGGACGGCGACTTCGGCGCCGCGCTGACCGCCTACCTGGAGGCCGACTGCCCCGACGGCTGGGTCAACGCCAGCATCGCCGCCCGGGTCCTGGGGCGGATGGACCAGGCCCGGCAGCTCCTGGCCCGGGCCCTCCGGCTACGCCCGGAGCTGGCCGCGGCCCATGCCGCCCTGGGCAACCTGCACAAGGACGCCGGCCGGATCGAGCTGGCCCTGGCCAGCTACCGGCGGGCCCGCGCCCTGGCGCCCGGCGACCCGGTCAACCACGCCAACCTGGTCTACATGACCTCGTTCGATCCCGAGGCCGGCCCGGGCGACCTGCTGCGGGAGGCCCTGGACTGGGCCCGGACCCACGCCGCCGGCCCCACCACGGCGCCCCCGGACCGCCGGCAGGGAGCGCGCCTCCGGATCGGCTACGTCTCGCCCGATTTCCGCACCCACTGCCAGGCCTTCTTCACCGTGCCGCTGTTCGCCAGCCATGACCGGGAGGCCTTCGAGATCTTCGCCTATTCCAGTGTCCACAAGCCCGACGCCATCACCGCCCGGCTGCGGGAATGCTGCACCGCCTGGCGGGACTGCGCGGCCCTGGACGACGCCCAGGTGGCCGACCTGGTCCGCCAGGACGGCATCGACATCCTGGTCGACCTCACCATGCACATGGGCAACGCCCGGCCCGGGCTGTTCGCGCAGAAGCCCGCGCCGGTGCAGGTGGCCTGGCTGGCCTACCCCGGCACCACCGGCCTGGCCGCCATGGACTGCCGGCTCACCGACCCGTTCCTGGACCCGCCGGGCACCCACGGCGACTGGTATTCCGAGCGCTCCATCCGCCTGCCCCACACCTTCTGGTGCTACCACCCGCTGGCCGAAGGGCCCGCGCCGGGCCCCCTGCCGGCCCTGGACCGGGGCCTTGTGACCTTCGGCTGCCTGAACAATCCCTGCAAGGTCCACCCGGGCGTCCTGGCCCTCTGGGACCGGGTGCTCCAGGCCGTGCCCGGCTCCCGGCTGCGGCTCCTGGCCCACCCCGGCGCCCACCGCCGGCAGATCCTGGACCATTTCCAGGATCCGGACCGGATCGATTTCGTCCCCTTCCTGCCCCGCCAGGACTACCTGGCGCAGTACCGGGAGATCGACCTCTGCCTGGACACCTTCCCCTACAACGGCCACACCACCAGCCTGGACGCCTTCTGGATGGGCGTCCCGGTGGTCACGCGGGTCGGCGAGACCGTGGTCGGCCGGGCCGGGCTCAGCCAGCTGCAGAACCTCGGGCTGCCGGAACTGGTCGCCTGGGACGACGACGCCTTCGTGGGGATCGCCACGGACCTGGCGGCGGACCTGCCGCGCCTCGGGGCGCTGCGGGCCACCCTTCGCGCACGGATGGAGGCCTCGCCCCTCATGGACGCGCCCCGCTTCGCCCGGGACCTGGAGGCGGTCTACCGCAGGCTGGCGGCAGGCTGAATTCCTGGGCACAGTGGAAGGACATAGGAGATTTCCCCGTGCCCGCCCTCGACCCCTTCCCCCGCGGCTTCGCCAGCGACAACTTCGCCGGCGTCCATCCCCAGGTGATGGCCGCCATCGCCGCCTGCAACCATGGCCACGCCATGGCCTATGGGGAGGACGCGATCACCGCCCGGGCCCGGGCGGCCTTCGCGCGGCTGTTCGGCCCGGAGGCCAGCAGCCATTTCGTGTTCAACGGCACCGCCGCCAACGTCACCGCCCTCATGGCCTTCGCCAAATCCTACGGCTCGGTGCTGTGCACCCGCACCGCCCACCTCTGCAACGACGAGAGCACCGCCCCCGAGCGGCTCCTGGGCATGCGCCTGCAGCCCCTGGCCGACCTCGCCGGCAAGCTCGACCCCCAGGCCCTGGCCGAGGTCCTGGGCCGCGGCCACGGGGTCCACGGCGCCATCCCGGTTGCCCTCACCCTGACCCAGCCCACCGAGCTGGGCACCGTCTACACCGTGGCCGAGCTGCGCACCCTGGTCGAGCTGGCCCACCGCCACGACCTGAAGGTGCACGTGGACGGCGCCCGCCTGGGCTGCGCCGTGGCCGCCCTGGGGGTGGACGTCCGGACCATGCTGGTCGAGACCGGGGTCGACGCCGTGAGCTTCGGCGGCACCAAGCAGGGCATGCTCTGCGGCGAGGCCGTGGTCTTCCTGAAGCCCGGCCTGGACAAGGAATATCCCTACTTCCAGAAGCACGCCATGCAGCTGGCCAGCAAGAACCGCTTCATCGCCGCCCAGTTCGAGGCCCTCCTGGAAGGCGATCTGTGGATCGACAACGGCCGCCAGGCCAACGCCGCCGCCCGCCGCCTGCATGACGCCGTCTCCGGCCTGCCCTGGGTGGAGGTGATGTTCCCGGTGGAGGCCAACGCCGTCTTCGCCCGGATCCCGCCCGAGCTGCTGGCGCCCCTGCAGGCCGAGATGTTCTTCTGGCCCTGGGACGAGCGCCAGGGCCTGGTGCGCTGGATGTGCGCGTTCGATTCCGAGCCCGAGGACATCGAGCGCTTCGTGGACCTGCTGCGAAAAATGGGGCCGAGATAACAGCCTCCTTTTATCCCCTTTTCATCCCCGTTCATCCCCGTTCATCCCCGGCGAAAAAATATGCCTGGATGGGTCGGCGCCAAATGAATTTTGTGCGCCGACCCATCCAGGCTTATTTTTTCGCCGGGGATGAACGGGGATGAACGGGGATGAAATAGGATAAAAGAAATGGTGAAAATCCCTGTGTCAGGCTACTTCTTCGGCACCGGCTGCCGGGGTGGGTCTGGTGCGGCAGCCAGGAGCTGGGTGAGCATCGGGTTCTGTCCCGGGATCAGGGTGATCGCGCACTTGCCCGCAATCATCTTCTGCGTTTCCAGCACGTTGAACATGGCCTGGGAGACGTCCTGATCCCTCGAGATCTCCTCCAGCGCCGCGCCCACGATCTGCGGCCGCACCGCCCCGGCCTTGGCGAACTCGACCGCGGCCTGGCGCTCGGCGGTGCTGGTGATGATGTTCACCTGGTTGGTGCCGTCCTGCTTGATGCTGGCGGTGACCTGGCGCAACCGGTTGACCACCTTGCCCTCGATCTGCCGGATCATGTCGGCATCGCGGAAGTGGACCTTGCGGATGTAGATGGAGCCGAGCTTGTAGCCCCAGTCGTGGGACAGCGGCGAGACCTCGTTGCGCACGGTCTGGCTCATCATGTGCCGGTTGCTCAGCATCCCGGCCAGGGGCATGTTGCTCAGGCAGCGGACCGTGGAATTGCTGACATTGGCGGCCAGGGAGCCCCGGGGGTCGGTGTTCTTGAACAGGTAGGCCACCGGATCGCTGATGAACATCTCGTACCAGATGCCGATGCCCATGGGCGCGCCCTCTTCGGAATTCACCGGGGCGCTGCGCAGGTATTCCTGGTCCAGCCGGTAGTCGATCTCGTAGCACTTGCCGATCCAGTTGACGATCGGCGCCTTCAGGCCCATGCGAAGCCAGAGGAAGTGCAGCCCGGGCTCGTCCAGCACGGCCACCACCTTGCCGAACAGGACGTAGACCAGGGCGCGGCGCTCCTGGACGATGGCGTAGAAGCCCAGGGCCCGCAGCAGGCCCAGGAAGCCCGGCACCAGGAGGAACAGGAGGATGAAGGTGGCGGCAGCGACGATGAGGGTTTCCATCACTTCACCTCCATCACGACGCGGCTGGCCTCGCCGTAGAGGCCCAGCCGCACGTTGCGCACGTAGGCGTCCAGGGCGCCGGTGCCGCCGTGGGCCTTGAGCTCGGCGATTTGCGAGGCCAGGAGCCGCAGCGGCTCCACCTCGGCCTGGGCCTTGAGGGTCTCGATCTCCACGGCCCGCCGGGACTGGACGATCTTCTGGTCGGCCGAGGCCTGGGCCAGGCTGATGTCCGAGCTGACCTGGTTGTGCGCGGTGTTGATGGCCGCCAGGGCCGATTCCACGTCCGGGGGCGGGTCGATGGCGGTGATCAGCGAAGCCTCCAGCAGGATGCCGTAGCGGGCCGGGGCCGAGCCGCACTCCTGATCCATGTGCTCGTTCAGGTTGCGCAGGTTCTTGCGGAGATCATTGATGGAGATGCCGGTCTGGACCGCCGGGATCCCGTCCGCGTCCGGCGGCGCCTCGAAATTGGCGATGCGCTCGCGCAGCACCGAGACGAAGTAGCCCATCACATGGGCGATCGGGTTCTTGACCGCGAACAGGAAGGCGTAGAGATTGCGCTCGCTGATCCGGAACCGGATCTGCCCGGTGAGCCCGGTGTTCAGCTGGTCCTTGGTGACCGCCTCCAGGAGCGTCCCGGAATTGTTGGCCGACGGCGCCATAGGGTCCCAGGCCATGTTCACCGTCTCGGTGGCGATCGAGACCTTGTGCACCTTCTCCCACGGCCACTTGAAGTACGGCCCCCCCGGCGGGATCACACGCACCTGCGGCACCCCGTAGCGGGCCTTTTCCTCGTCGGTGAGCATGGCCGAGATCGGATCCTCCGACGTGGTCGCCGTCCCCACCCGCTGGGCCCGCCCGAACGAGGTCTTCACCGCCCGCTCATTCTGGTTGACGGTGAAGATCCCCGCCGCCAGGTACCGCACCAGGAACCACGCAATGAACCCCAGGGCGCACCCCAGCGGCAGGCCAACGGTAAAATCCAGCACCGGCATCGGATCAACTCCTCAACAAAGGGGACGCCCTGAGTATGCCCCCCTCCCCGCGCGTCCGCCATTGGGCGCCGGCCCCCAGGTTGCTATACTGGCGGATCAGTCGGGGCGTGGCGCAGCCTGGTAGCGCATCTGCTTTGGGAGCATATTCGGGCAAACAACGGAATCGTCAACATGCTTGGTTACAGCATGTTACCAATTTCAGCCAAGGTTCCAAAGATCTCTTCTTCACTCGTAAGTGTTGAAATTAGGTCGCCCCAAATAACCCGGTTACCATAGAGTTACCTCGGGATCATTCCATTCTAGACTCATTTTTACCAATACCATACTATTTCAATCGAATTATTCTGCTTCCTTGGTTATTTTCCACCAATAAAATATCAAAGCGCTCCACCTCATAAACCCAGGTGTAGTCCACTACCTCTATATTGTTAATTGCCACCTGCTCACCAAGGCAAGCCCTTCATACCCGCGCCACCAGCGCCCAGAAGCCATCCCCATCACCAGGGGCGTATTCACCCAGGCTGCGAATTTCCATCATGAAGCCGGGATCGTAGCAAATCCGCTCTCCGTCAATATCGTAGAATCCACAGCCAGCGCCATCTTCGCTCTGTGCCATGAACCCCTTTGTCCCATCACGGAAGGCAACCAAGGAAAGCGTATTGCCACCAGGGATGCTGACTTCGGACTGGTGGATGGTGCGAGACAAATTCTGTTTTTTAGAAACCATGGGTTCCTCCTAAGCCCCGCCATCATGGTCGGGGTCTTCTGGTTACTACCACCACTGGGTTTTCAATTGCACCGATGCGTTGTTGCACCCATGCGCCAGGGCACAGTTCAGCAAACTGGAAACAGGTAATGTGGTTCATGCCGTTGACCCACTCACTCGGGAATTCACACGAGCGCAGAAGTGCCCTCCCAAATGAAGGGATGCAGCACTGCCCACCTGGGCGATGTAACGATCTACGTAACGCCGTAACGAATTACTTCCTGATCGATGTAACGGACTACGTAACGTTGGGAGTAAAGATCTTGGTCAGCCCTACCCTTGCTCATGCACGGGCACCAGGGCTATCGTCACGACCTCTTCCAGTGGGTCCAAGCCGTATTCCTCGAAGGCACCCGCCTTTGCGTCAACCTCTGAGAATGCTTCCACCACAACGCTTTTCCCGGATGCCAGGCTTACCTGATAGAACGAGAGCTTCATGCTCCCTCCATTGAGGCAGCGAGTATGCCATTAGGGGATCAAAGGGTGTATGGGATTGGTTCTGGGTGCTTGGGTCGGGGCACTCAATCACCATGGGGAAAAGACGTAAGAAAATCTTATCAGGGCTTCAGGGCTTAGTTCCCTCGCCGGTAATGCTTCTCCCCCTCGGGGAGCATTCGGATTACAGTGTGGATGCACTCGGACAAGGCTGCATTGACGCCTTGCAGCTTCGGTTCAAGCTCTGCCCGATCATCTTCGGTCACGCCATAGACCTTGTGTTCCAGCCCTAGGATCACGGCATGGGCGGCTTCGAGGCGTCCAAGGATCAAGGCAAGGGCAATATTTCTTTCCAATGCGTCCAATGGACCTCCTTGCGGCTGGGATATTTACTACCCCTCTAGGCGCTTATTCTTGGCAAACGCCGCGCCCGGTAGGACCCAGGTGGGTAGATCGGGTGATTAGCCCAAAGCATCCGCAACAACGTTTTCAATTTTCGGATCTTCCTACCACGGTGCTTCCTGTTTCCCGCCCCAGTGCGCCGATCTGGTGAGAATAATTCGGAGATAGGGCTTACGAGTGTTCGTCTGTCGGACATTGAATGCCTCCACACCTCTAGCAACTCCCCCGCTTACGTGAGCCGTCTCTGATGACCCACATGGCTATCCACCTCGCCTAGTTGGTGCCCAGGGAGCGTTAGACTGCGTGTAAGCATAAGTCTTTTGATTAATTAATCAAGGCTCAGTGACGCCTCCTTTCTTTCGCCAGGTTGCGGATGGCAGCAGCACGCTCTTAGAGTTCACCCTCCAATACTGGATCGAACTCTTCCTTGGTCGCTGCATGATTGGGTTCAGCGTGAAGCCTCCATCTTGGCGTGATTTCAAGACGACTTTTCCCCTGAGGGAAATCCATCAAGTTCGCCTGAAAGGCTATCCTCAGCACTTTCAACCCGATTTTCGGTTCCTTCTATTGTCAATATTTGGGGAAGTGACCACCCTCGATATTTTAATCTTCATTTACCTGGGCAATTTCTTTAAGCCTCGCAGTTACCTGCCTCTTTCCTACGCCCCTCAATGACGCAAGTGCAGTTACCTGTTGTTGGCGAGGTTTCGATTTCTCCCCCTCCCAGTTATAGACCGTCTGTCCTGATACGCCCACGAGCGCACCCAGTTCACTTGCGCTCAGCCCTAAGCGGCGCCTCATTGAAATTAGCCCCTTGGCAGTGAATCGAACCCTAGCTGCCTTGCCTGGCTCCGCGTTTCCCCCTGGGGTTTTCCCCGCGCCTCTGCTAAGCCGCGAAACAGTTTTTTCAAGGGTCACAATACGTTGTTTCAGAGCGAGTATCTCGTTTCGTGATTTGGTGGAAGCGTTCTTGAATATTTCTGTTTCAGTGCGAATTTCCTTCCGGGCAACCCTGATGATCTCAGCCTTCAGAACAGTGGCAATGTTTGGCATAAGCAAGCTCCTTCCGATTTGGCAATCCAAGATTGGTTCTCAATCAAATCATACAGGGCTTGGAATGACGGGATCATGGGAGATTCTAGGGAAGAAATCATGTGCCAGGGAGGAAACTGTCCACTGCCACCCTCAACGCCCTTCTGCACGCGCTGAGCATGCCTCTGGAGCATCCAAGCGTTTGGGTAAACCCAGCATGCCCTGCGACCAATGACGCCTCCTAGCACATTCTACTGCATCACCGAATCGATGAGAGCATTCTGGACACAGCGTGGATGGTATCGGATATGGCTGCCGTTACATGACACAGTTTTTGGTCCAATTCTCGGCGACCTTCATCGGTGATCCCAAAGACCTTTTGCTCCAGTCCCTTGAACACGGCAAGGGACGCTTCAAGTTGTTCGAGCATCAAGGCAAGAGCGAGGTTTCTCTCCACTGTTTCCATTTCTTCTCCATGCCGCGAGGCGAAATCAAGGTTCAGGTGAGTCAGCCCCAGAAAATTCCAGTGGGGTCCTGATCAACTTCCAGCAGAAGCCCAAGAATCCCCCGCGCCCCTGCCATTTCATCGTAGATTTGCCAATGATGGTTCAAGTCCTGGCAAAGCAAAGTCCAATCGTGATTTTTTGAATTAAAGCGGAACTGGGCAACAGGGCAGGTTTTCCACTCACCTGGTTCGTCCAACAAGGGGTATTGCTCAATGAGAGTGACCTTGGAGCCTCGCCACTTATGGGTCAGACGCACTTTGTCCCGTGCACTCGGTGCCACTTTCCGGTGGCAGAAGGCAGCGATCTCCAGGTCTACGATTTGCTTCAAGTCGTCGGGGATGAGCATGGCAAAAAGCCTGGCTGCATAACTCTCTGGACAAGATCGTGGAGCGTCTTGTGCCGATACGGCTTGGGTAAGAAAGCGTCTGGTTTGGCGTCAGAGAGTTGATGGTCAGCAAAGCCGCCGCTAGTCAGGATGACTTTGGCACTGGGATTGAACTCACGGATCTTCCGGGTCGCAGTGATGCCGTCCATTCGAGGCATCGCGATGTCCATGAAGACAAGGGCTATGGTGGTGCCCTGTTCCTGGTAAATCTCAAACGCCTCCATGCCATCGCATGCCTGGATCACCTCGAACCCCAATGCAGAAAAGATAGCTGACGCACAATCTCTGACCATCGATTCGTCTTCAACAACTAGGACCGTGCCATTTGGTGCCACTGGTTCTCTAACTGCTTTCTCGAACAGATTTCCCATAGGCAACCAATTGAGGCGTTAGCGCGTTGCGCCGATAACGTGTCTCAGGCTCACTCAGTTACAGTATAGGCAAAATCCGATTGGTCGCCTGACAATATTACAAAGGAGAGTCAAGCCTCATTAATATGGAGACTCTGTTTGCGCAGGACCTTCAACTCACCAGAAGCCTTCCAGGACCCAGCCAATTGCCGACAAAGCTAAATGGGGGATGCCAAGTCGATTCGCCTCCATGACCTTGGTCGCACCGTTGACCTGGCGCCCCCCGTGCCAACAATGTTGAGACAGAAACTTTGCACTCGTCTCAGCTATGGTGGGCATGGAAGGAATTGGAATGACGAAGGTTGTCAATTTAGGAAATGGCGAGGTCCAGCTGACCCGCCCAAG
>Ga0316226_1000127_pt1 | contig 121868 bp, 114 predicted proteins | sample TBH18017metaG_FD_206009 | JGI IMG/M metagenome (GOLD analysis project Ga0316226, IMG submission 206009) | Freshwater microbial communities from Trout Bog Lake, Wisconsin, USA - TBH18017 | ecosystem: Environmental > Aquatic > Freshwater > Lake > Hypolimnion/Profundal zone | place: USA...
GGCTATAACAATCTTTAGCTCCGTTGGATAAATGGGAGGACGGCCCTCTTTTTTCATTGAACTCATAAGTTTTACAATTTACATAGTTACTCCCCATTTATGTAAAGTGTATTTAGTATAGGACAGGTTCTCGCGGCGTAAGCGGCGAGATTTCTTTATTGCAGAATCATTTGTTTTTGCTAAGGGCTATGTGTAAGAACGCAACGTGAAATCCTGCGATTTTTTTGGAAGTAGGTTTAAGCAATTTTTTTCTGGCTATGTAGGTAGCGAGATTTCATTTATACTGCCCCTGTTCCTGTTTTCAACAATGGGATTTGCAAGTGGGAATGATATGAATTTAAGCAATTCTTCGAACCTGTTGTTTGTGGAAAACACCAACAACGGCAAAAAAGCAAACACAATAGCTTTTTCTTTCTTTACTTTTTTGTCTTGACACAAAAAAGTAACAAAAAAAGTCAAGAACGAATGATATACAGCCCATTCGTTCAAGCAGCTTTTCTCAGCAATAGTACTACTGTGACTTCAGCTTTGTATCGCTATTGTGCTATTCCGGTTATTTGGTTTTTCTGCTTTTTCGAGACTTTATAATGCCAGCCTGTTGACTTTTCTTTCTCTTACTTTTTTTGCTTGCCTTCCGAAGGAGTCCTTTGGACAAAAAAGGTAACCTCATTCGGTTACGTAAAAAAGGGCAACCGAAAACTGCATCATCTACCTGCGGTATCTTCTCCTGAAGGAGAAGGGAAATGGAGAAAATTCTATTTAATCCCGTTTTCGGGTTGGTTCCCTGATGTAACTTAGGTGCTACTGTGACTTCAACGATAGGGCAATGATCGTAAAAGCAAATTAAAATAATTACGAAACGTAAATGTCCTGTGGATTTTGGAAAACAGAAATGTGATTTTGTGCTTTCAATTATAAAGTGGTTGATGAGGATGAGTTGCGGGGGTGTTTTAACCCCCCGGTTAAATTTAAGCTAAAATCATATCCGGCTTTAGCCACCTGTTTTTGGGCTAAAGCCCATTTAATTTATTTTATTATTTTATCCTCATGCTGAAGCATGAGGCAATTCATATTTTAGGGCTAAAGCCCATTTAGTTTATTTAATTATTTATTCTCATGCTGAAGCATGAGGCAACTTATATTTTATGACTAAAGCCTGCTCATTTGTTAATTATTTAATGCTCATTCTGTAGCATGCGTATGAAAAATGTTAAATAACATTTTATAATATTATCCTTTTCTTACATTCAATTCCTGAATCCAATTCCCTTTATTTAGCCATGCCCTTAATCCTGCATGAAGAAGAACTGTTTTTTACGGAGATCAATCATTTGATAACCCGTTATAAACAATCCCCTGTTCCGACCGAATTGGCTGAATCGGTATCGGACACAAATCTTTTATTGCAGGAAACAGAGAAGAAGATCACATTATTGGAAGGAGTTTTCTTAGAAGGACTTTTAACAGCCCATCATCGGAAAGATCAGATCATTTGGATCTCAAATATGCAGCGGATGGTCCGCATTTTTTCGGATGCAGTTTATGGATGGAGAAAACAATTAATTGCTATGCATCAAACAACTTTGAAAAAGGAATGGATGCATAGAACAGAAAAGTTCTTATCGGCTATGCAATCATTCAATGAATTTTTGCAGAAAGATTATTCCAGCCTGTTTGATGATTCACAATTGATCAGCAATTATGAACAAGATCAATTTTGGATAGCTGTTTCTTGTAGACTTAAAAAATTAAATAAGCGTTGGAATGCAGTATGCAAAGCAGATCCCAGATTAGTAGAAATTGCTTTATTGCCCGTTCTCAAATTTCAGCAATCGGAAGACCTTCAGTTTCATGATCATCAAAATATCTCCTTTTTAAGAAAGCTGCTTACTAACTTAGAAATGATTGATTTTAAAGGCACTGTAGAAAAAGACAATCAGTTGTTGAGAGATGGATTGATGCGTATCAATTATAATCATCCAATGTTTCTTCTTTACCGGCAAGATCATATCCGCAAAGCTGTAGATAGTAAATCAAACAGCAGAGATCAGTTACTGTATTTGTGGCAGGAAAAAAAACAATTGCAGCAGATATTGTATGAAAATAATAAAGGGTATAACAATAAAAACGAATCTGCCCATGTAGTTCTGGATCATTTTCTGGAATATGAGATCTATTATCTGGAAAGAACAATTAATACCCTGCATGAACCTGCTCCTTCCTATGATAAAACTCCTATTGCAATATTTACCATACCGGCATCCTCTATTGGAATTTTGTTACGCGTGATGGTAGATATTGGCGTTATCAAAACTTCTAACTTAACACAAATGCTGATCAGGCTAATCCCGTTTATACAAACCAAGAAAAAAGATCCTTTAACGGAAGGAGGTTTTAGAAATGATTTTTATTCAACCAATAGACAGGAATTGAATTCCGTTAAAGATTTATTATTTGAAATGATCAAGGGAGTGAATAGGCTGGAGAGGTAAATGCCAGATGTGGAATGTTTGATGATAAATGTTGGATACTTGATAGTTATTTTTAATTGGGGTTCTTAAATAATGTCGCCCCTCGAGGGCTTAAGTTCATCCGTCTGTTTATGTATGTTACCATAATTTCAGCCCGCTGGGCTTTTTTTATTCCGTACAATAATTTGCATACATGTATCCCAACCCCGGAGGGGTGATATTTTGGTAGCTAAAACAATAGAGAACCCATAAGCCCCAGCGGGGCGATATTTTGGTAAAAAAAATAATGAAATGAAAACATAGCCCCAGAGGGGCGACATTATTACCCTTTTTTCAAAGGATTTTGAAACTTATTCATCCTTATTTTTTGAACCCAATCGATAATTTTCAATATTTTTTATTTCTCATTTATCTTATTATCAACCACTTACACAGGGTGGCGCCACCCTTGCCACCCAAAACACCCTTGTTTGGATACTATGTTTGTTCCGGCTTACACACGTCGACGGTATGTAGAGCAGGTATCTCAATTTATCATTTTAAAAATTAAAAAAATGGCAAAACAAGAAGGCATATTACCGATCAAAGGAACCATCGGTAATATCACGTTTCTAAAAACACAGGATGGTTTTTTAGTGAAACAAAAAGGAGGAGTCAGTGCCGACCAGATCGCTAAAAGCCCCAGGTTTAAGCGCACCCGGGAAAATGGTTCCGAATTTGGCCGTGCTGCCCAGGCAGGCAAAGTCTTCCGGACAGCATTCGGTAGTCTGATGCAAAATGTAGCCGACAAAAGAGTGGTTAGCCGGCTTCAGGCTATGATGATGGATGTGTTGCATGCTGATAAAACCAGCATCAGAGGACAAAGAAATGTTATTGACGGCGAAGTGTCAGAACTGAAAGACTTCGACTTTAATATTTCTGCTCCGCTCAATACCTGTTTGAAGATGCGATATACAACATCCATTGATCGGGTAACCGGAATTCTAACAGCATCGATTCCTGATTTTATCCCGGAAAAAACGGTGTTGTTTCCGGAAGGCAGCACTCATTTTAAGATCCTATTGGCAGGATCTGAAATTGATTTTGAGACGGGTGAGTATCAAACCGTTTCCAAATCTTCTGATCTTTTAGACTGTACGGTTTTAAATGTGGCTGCTTTTCAATTAACCGCTAATCTCCCTGCTAACAGTACCCATCCGCTATTTCTGGCATTAGGTGTTGAGTATTATCAGGAAGCCAATGATGGCAACTATCCTCTGAACAGTGGTGCATTTAATGCGTTGAGGATCGTTACTGTCGATGGAGGAGTTTAGGAGTCGGAAGTAGTTAGTCAGGAGTCAGGAGTCGGTCCTCCTTCGCCTCAACCTTCGCTAAAGCTTCGGTTGATAAGAAAGCTTCTGAGGATAAAAAAAACAATGGTTGATCAGCTAAAAAAGTAAAATGATGGAAATTAAAATAGAAAGAACCTATTATGCCGAAGGGACCAACGGGGCAGTTTTTCTGAATGAAGAATTGATCTGTTATAGTATTGAACTACCATGGAAGAACAATGCTGCAGAGATCTCCTGTATTCCCGAAGGCAGTTATGCAGCAATAAAAAGATGGAGCCCTAAATTCAAATGGCATATGCATCTTGTCGATGTACCAAACAGGGAAATGATCCTTGTTCATCCGGCCAATAATGCCCTTTTAGAACTGAGGGGTTGTATAGCAGCAGTAACTGTATTAACGGCGGCAGGGCAGGGTTCTAATTCGCGTTTGGCTTTTGAAAAACTGACAGCCATTGTTTTTAATGCGATGGACAAAAATGAAAAAGTATTCTTCACATTCAGTCATGCCGAAATGCAGACTGAGCAAAATTTGGAAGATGCAGCAAATTAAAGAAAACTGGAAAGCACCTATTTCGCCTTTCTTTAGAACGGTCAGAAATATTGGATTGTTGTTGACGGGTTTGTCTGCCGCCTTGCTGACAGCTCCCCTAGCCCTACCCGCATTGGTTACAACTATTGCCGGGTATATCGCTGTGGCGGGTTCGGTGGCAGCAACCATTAGTCAGTTTACAGTTGACAATAGTAATGACAGTTTAAACGAAAATTCAGTTGATCATGGGAAGCCTTTTCAATAATCGTTTATGGATGATCTCATTGTTGGGTGGAACCTTATCGGGTTTATATAGTTGTTGGTCAGCGACCAACAATAGCACGGCTGAAGATCTGATGAGAACAGCGGTTTTGGCTGCTGTGGGCACAGCAGTGAGTTTTATAGTGACGATTATTTTACGAAAATTGTTTGGTAAAAAATGAGGAAGCCCCGGTGAGAACCGGGGTTTTGTTTAGATACGAATGCCGGTTCCACCTTCGCTGAAGCTACGGAGGACAGGTGCGGAACGGTTGTCATTTCGAAGAAACGAAGGGTGGGAATGTGGGGAGTGTGATAACCTTCGCTCAAGCTTCGGATATCAAAGAGAAATCTCAATAAAAGCAGGGGTTATTTTTGACAGATTCCTCACATCGCATTATCAGTAAAATATCGAAAATACTTTTCGTAGCTCGTTCGGAAAGACAGTTCTTTCACCTTTATCGCTCAACTTCAGCTTTTGATAAATAATCAACTGATAAAAAATGAAGCTGAAATCCCCGCAGCCAAAGGCTCACAGCCCATAGCTAAAACCTCATAGCTGCTAACCAATATCCATCTATCAAATGATTACACAATCTTCTTCTCAAACTGCCTTAAAACAGCTTTTTTACCCCTATATTTGCGCTCGTTAAAAAACAGATACAATCGTCGGTCATCTTTATGTCCCCCCTGTATGATTGGATTGTCGTAAATATCTGTTTTCTAATTATTTGTGATAATTTTACGAGATGTAGGATTAGCGCAGCATTACTTTAAACCTTATTAAAACGAACCAAGACTAGTCAGCATTTTTCTTTTATTAAAGAATAAAGAAATGCCGACACTGTGGGTTAGGGTGGCGAAGCCGTGGAGGGCTGTCTAGAGTCGTTCCTCCTTCGCCGAGGCTTCGGAGGATAAAGAGTCGGGAGTCGTCCTCCTTCGCTCCTTCTCCGCTTAGGCTACGAAGGATAAATAAAGCTTCGGAGGATTAAAAGGATAAAGAGTCGTTAGTCGGGAATCGGGAGTTTAGGAACGATTGTCATAACGAGGCTTCAACGAATGGTTCGTTATACAACTAAGCATTTTTTGTGAAAGTATCGTTTTAAAGAGATCTGTTCTAAATGAAGACGTGGTTATCTGCTTTTTTTTCACGCGGTTTAATAGACAGATAGCCACAGCTTCGATAAATATTTTTCTAGCAAATTTATTGATGATTGACCAGTATCTTTTTACACATTGATTTAGATTAATGCCGAAGCTTCGCTATGACGTTCCCATTGATGTGGGTTCGTTATGACAAACATCCTTCGCCTCTTCCTACGCCGAGGCTTCGGAGAGTATATGAAGCTACGGAGGACAAGTGCTCGCGGCTCAAAGCTATCAGCTCATAGCTTTCTTAAAATGAGATTCCTCATATCGCAATTGTAATGAAACATAGAATGTACTTTTTCGTTGCTCTTTCGGAATGACAAATCCTCCTTCGCCTAAGCTACGAATGGTAAACAAGGCTACGGAGGACAAGTGCTCGCAACTCAGAGCTAATAGCTCGCAACTTTTCTCTATTTTTATAAATAATTTTATCAATCCTTTCATGAAAAAAATGAAACAGATATTCGGTGTTATCATAGCTGTTCTGGCCTTTGCTTCTTTCTCTTATGCGCAGCAAATACCTGCTAATGTAAACCCTGCCAGCATTAATATCGATCAGATATCCGACCAGCAGTTGATGCAATTTCTGGGAATGGCTAATGGCAGCAATATGAGTGAGGAAGAGATGGTAGCGAAAGCAAAGGAAAAAGGATTGAGTGACGATCAGATACAAAAATTGAGAGCAAGAATACAATCAATGAACGGGGGTTCAAAAGCATCATCAGATACATCGGCAGATTACCGCCGTGGGGTGGCTAGCAAATCGCCGAATAATTCAGTTTTAATGATAAATGGCCTGCCCGTTTTCGGTTCCAGCCTTTTTGCAAAAGAAAATCTGATCTTTGAACCCAATTTACAGATACCAACGCCGGTGAATTATCAGATCGGTACCGGGGATCAATTGAATATCGATCTATTCGGTTATTCGGATGCGAATTTTAAATTAAAAGTGAGTCCGGATGGTACGATACGAATTCCCAATCTGGGTCCGGTGAAAGTGGCGGGTTTAAATTTCGAGACCGCGCAAACAAAGATCAAGTCACAATTATCCAAAATATACCCGCAGATCGGTAGCGGACAAACATCGGTACAGGTCTCTTTGGGTAATATCAGAAGTATACGCGTAACGCTAATCGGTGAAATTAAAAAACCGGGCACTTATACACTGCCTTCCTTGGCTACCATTGCCAATGCCCTTTATGTATCAGGAGGCCCTGATACCATTGGTTCTTATCGTAATATTCAATTGGTAAGAAACGGGAAGACCATTTCGGTATTTGATCTCTACGATTTTTTACTGAAGGGTGACCTTAGTAAAAACCTGAGACTGGAAGATGATGATATCATCCGCGTTAATCCTTATGAAACAAGGGTGACTATTACCGGTGCGATCAAAAGAAAAGCGATCTATGAAGCCAAGAAAACAGAATCGCTGCAGGATATGGTGACTATTGCCGGTGGATTTGGCGATAATGCTTATCATGAATTTATACGGTTGGTGCGCAACGGGAAGAACAGCAAGGAAGCCATTACAGTCAAAGCCGAGCAGATGGGTGGTTTCCGTTTACAATCGGGAGACAGTTGTTTTATTGACAGTATCAGCATGCGTTTTACAAATAAACTGGTGATCACGGGAGCTGTTGCTCATCCGGGTGTGTATTCGGTACAGGAATTTACTTCTCTGAAACCCTTATTACAGGCAGCCGTTTTAAGAGAAGATGCTTATTTGCAACGTGCCATGATCAAAAGAAAGAATGCTGAATATATTCCCAAAACGGTGGATGTAAATCTGGCGGATATTCTTTCCGGAAACACTGATATCAGTTTACAGAGAGAGGACAGCATACGTATATTTTCTTTATTGGAATTGAGACCCAAGGATTCGGTGACCATTAACGGAGAAGTGAACAAGCCGGGGTCCTATAATTTTGCCGACAGTATGCAATTGCAGGATCTGATCCTGATGGCGGGTGGTTTTAATGACGGTGCCAGCAAGGCAGAAATTGAAGTAGCGAGAAGGGTCAAGGATAGTACAGATAAAGAGGGAGAAACACCGCAATATGCGATCGTAACCACGGTCAGTTTAAATAAAATACTGGATAAAACAGCAGGTCTTCCGGTGGTCTATCTCCATGCTTATGATATTGTTTCGGTAAGAAAAGATCCTTCCTATAAAGATCAAATCACGGTAGAATTACAAGGCGAAGTCTTGTATCCAGGAAAATATACGGTACAAAATAATAAGGAAACGATCTCTGCTCTGGTAAAAAGAGCGGGCGGTCTAAGAACCACTGCTTATGCAGAAGGCGGTATGTTGTTGCGCAATACTTTTTCGGATACGGTAGAAGCTAATTTATCGGAAGACCGCATCATCAATATCAGGAACCAATCAAGGGGTGCCGATTCTTTGAGTAATCAACTGATCAGCAGTATCAGTCGTACAAAAAAGATCGTGAGTTTTAATCTGGAAATGGCTTTGAAGGAACCCAATTCTGTGAATGATATCTTGTTGCAGATGGGGGATGTTTTGAGAATCCCTAAATACCCGGAAACCGTACAGAGTTTCGGCTCGGTCTATGTATCCAAAAAAGTGTTGTATGAAAAAGGTCTTTCCTTCAAAAAAGTAATTGATGAATCCGGTGGATTTTTAGCACAGGCTTCCCGCAAAAGATCATATGTGATGTATCCCAACGGTGAAGTAAAAAGTACGAAACATTTTTTGTTTTTCAGGTCTTATCCCAAGATCAAACCCGGATCGGAAGTATATGTACCTGAAAAGGATAAGAGAAATGCTTTCAGTTTAACTGAACTGGCTGCTATTACGGGATTGGTAACAGGGTTATTGACCACATTTGTGTTACTAAGGACGCTATAAAAATTTCTTAATAGTGGCGGATATTGCTGCATGTGTTTTGCTGCTGTTGGTCGCCGACCAACAGGATATCAAATCATTTTTTTAGTTTTATTGCAATAGGGAACGCTATAAATAACTTTTTATTCTTTTTTGCTTGTCCTCCGAAAGGAGTCCTTCGGACAAAAAAGGTAACCGAATGAGGTTACGTAAAAAATGACCTCCGAAAACGATAACAGCCCGTTTTCGGGTTGGTTCCCTGATTTAGCTGTTGTGCTACTGTGACTTCAACGATAGGGCAATGATATTGTCAGTTAAGGGTAGTTGATATTTACTGCTGCTGTTGGTCGCTGACCAACAGGACATTATATTTTTTTGATTTTTTCAGCAGGAAAACATTGTTGGTCAGCGACCAACAATAGCCCAATATTTTAAATTAGCAATGAAACAATTTACTTTTTACAAATAATAAACTTAATTTGCATCTTCACACCCCCCTTAGTACCACTACTATTCACTTAAACAAGTTCTATGTTTAAAAAAATTAGTATCCTGCCAAGGTGGATCATCTTATTCTTAGACCTGGGAATTGCCTGTTTTTCTTTTTGTTTAGCATTATTGGTAAAACATAATCTCAGCATTTCAGGGATCTTGGTTCCTGATCTTTTCAGCCATTTATTGTTTCTGACGATTGTGAATTTAGCGATCTTCACTTCTATCCGTACCTATATGGGCATTGTACGATATACGGGTTTCAGGGATGCTTTACGGATTTTATTGGCAGCCAGCATTTCAAGTTTTGTTTTATTCTTATTTAATCATTTTTCGATATCCATCATTCCCAATTCTCATTTCGGAAATGATACTTTATTGGTCTATTTCACTTTTTGTTTTTTGGGTCTCACTTCTTATCGGGTGTTGATCAAATATGCATTTGGAGTAATGCGGAATTATAATATGGACCGTAAAGCAGTGATGATCTACGGGGCTGGAGAAGCAGGAATAGCTACGAAACGTGTTTTAGAAAATCATTCGGAGAAAAATGTAAATATTGTAGCATTTATTGATGATGACAGGAAAAAAGTGAATAAAGTAGTGGATGGAATCAAAATTGTAGGTTGTGATGAGTTTAAACAATATGCCCTGAAGCAACAAATCGACGAACTAATCATTGCTGCTTTTGCATTACCTGCTGAAAGAAAAAATGAGATCGTCGATTTTTGCCTGGACCGGCAGATCAAAATACTGAATATTCCCCCTATTCATCAATGGGTGGATGGTAGTTTCTCTGCAAAACAGCTGCAGTATATTAAGATCGAGCAGTTATTGGAACGTGATTCGATCCATATTTATAATAAGGAAATCAGTGAACAAATCAATCACAAACGAATTTTAGTGACCGGGGCAGCCGGTTCCATTGGATCGGAAATTGTTCGGCAATTGGTACAGTACAATCCAGAAATGATCATTTTATGTGATCAGGCAGAAACGCCCTTGCATCATTTACAATTGGAATTGCAGGATCTAAAAACCAAAGTAAATTGCATTCCCTTTCTGGCAGACATTACCAATGAAGCGAGGATGCGGGATCTGTTCCGGCAGTTTGAACCGCAATACGTGTATCATGCAGCAGCGTATAAACATGTGCCCATGATGGAAGTTTCTCCGGTAGAAGCGATAAGGAACAATGTACTGGGAACACAGATCCTTGCAGATCTTTCTGTTGCCAATAAAGTGCATCGTTTTGTAATGATCTCTACAGATAAAGCGGTAAACCCTACCAATGTAATGGGTGCTTCCAAAAGGCTGGCAGAGATCTATGTGCAAGGACTTTCTAATTCAACAAGCCAAACCACCAAGTTCATCACCACAAGATTTGGAAATGTATTGGGTTCCAATGGTTCTGTGATCAATCTTTTTAAAGAACAAATTGAAAAGGGCGGACCGGTTACAGTTACTCATCCCAATATCACCCGTTATTTCATGACCATTCCGGAAGCTTGTCAACTGGTGCTGGAAGCAGGTTCGATGGGTAAGGGTGGTGAGATCTTTGTCTTTGATATGGGTAAACCCATCACCATTGCTGAATTAGCCAAAAAGATGATCCGCTTATATGGATTGACACCCGGTATTGATATTAATATCAGTTATACCGGATTGCGGCCGGGAGAAAAGCTGTATGAAGAGCTCTTGAATGATGCGGAGAATACAACCCTCACCTATAATGAAAAGATCCTTATCGCTAAAGTGAGAGAGGTAAATATTTCTGATATCAAAGCCAATTTTAAAGAACTGGAATATTTATTACGCACCAGCAATAATGATATGGAAATGGTATCCAAAATGAAGGAATTTGTACCCGAATTTTTAAGTAATAATTCAGTATTTGAAAGTTTGGATGCCCAAACAGTTGAATATAATAATGTAATTTCGATTAATAGGGCTGGATAAATTTTAAAAGAGGTGTTTAAATTGGTTATTAAAATTAATTTATTATAAAATATAATTAATATATTTTATTTCAACATTGTCTAAAATTATTTATTATTACTTTTACACGAATAAAATAAAAATTTAATAAATTAATATTTAATATTAATTTTTAGGAAAGAGGTTTAATTTTTTTGAAATAGGTTTAAAATAGTTTAATGAAAAAAAATGAAAATCAAATTGGAAAAATTTTAAACCTAAGATTCAAATTATAATAAATAATATTAATACAAAAGATTGTAAGAATAATTATAAAAAGATTTAAGATAAGAATTGATGGAACTGGATTTTTTTAAAGTATTGAGAACAGCCACAGTTAAAGATGCACTTGCTTTAATTGACAAAAATCAAAATGGATTTATTTTAGTCTCGGATGAGAATGATACAATTATAGGGATAGCTACAGATGGGGATATTCGTCATCAATTACTTGATGCAGTTACACTTAATGATTCAATTGAGTCATGTGTCAACTTCAATTTTACATGGGCAAATGAAGATACACCAAGAGAAGTTCTTCTAAAACAACTAGATCATAAGATTAAGGCTATTCCAATACTAACTAATGATAAAAAATTAGTATCAATTGTAACCAGAAATTATATTCCAAAAAAATCAGAAGAAAAGATTTTTTCAAGAGCCAAGGCACCCGTTCGGATAAGTTTTGGTGGAGGTGGGTCTGATACTTCTCTGTATTTTACTGAGAATGCAGGTGCTGTAATTAATGCAACTATTTCTATTTATTCTCATGCAACTTTAAAAATACGAGATGATTCAAAAATATTGATTCATTCTCTTGATTTAAATGATTCTGTTGAATTTAATAGCTTAAGCGACCTATTTAGTCATAAAGGCAAATTCGTTCTTATTCAGGCTGTGATACAAGCAATAAAGCCAACTTTTGGTTTTGAATTATATCTTCATTCAGATTTTCCAATGAATTCAGGTCTTGGTGGATCAGCAGTTGTTTCAGCTGCCATTTTAGGATGTTTTAATCAGTTCAGGAATGATAAATGGGATCAGTATGACATTTCAGAAATAGCTTATCAAGCTGAGAGGCTGCACCTTGGTGTTGCTGGTGGCTGGCAGGATCAATATGCTACTGTTTTTGGAGGATTTAATTTCATGGAGTTTAACAATGATCAGAACTTGATTCATCCAATTAGAGTACCAAAAGATGTATTACTTGAACTTGAAGAAAGTCTTGTACTTTGTTATACCGGCACAACACATGATTCTGGTAATATTCATGATGATCAAAAACAACAGACAAAATTAAATGACATCAAAGAAAGAATACAAGCAAATGTTGATCTTACTTATAAAATGCGAAATCACTTACTTCGAGGTAGATTAAATGAATTAGGATTATGTCTTGACACCGCTTGGAAATTGAAAAGGTCATTTAGTAATAAAATAAGTAACCCTTGGCTTGATAATATTTATGATGGCGCCCTTGCAAATGGAGCAATTGGCGGTAAACTTTTAGGTGCTGGTGGCGGTGGATACTTTCTATTTTATGTGCCAGCATTTTCCCGTCATAGATTAATGCAATGGCTTGAGAAAAATAAACTTATTTATACCCCGTTTAAATTCGAAGAAACTGGGCTTCATTCTTGGACAGTAAGAGAGATCAAATAAATTTTTATTATAATGAATATAGGGTCATTTACAATTGGTGAAAACAAAACTTTTATTATTGCTGAAGTGGGGAATAACCATAATGGAGATTTTGATAGGGCAAAAACTATGATAGATAAAGCTATTGAGATGGGTGCAGATTGCGTCAAATTTCAAATGCGACAGATCAAAGAAGTTTATAGAAAAAGAAGTCTTGAAAAATCAGGAGAGGATCTTGGAACAGAATATATCATTGATCTTTTAAATAGGTTTGAGCTTTCAATTGATGAGCACAGAGGGTTAGCAAATTATTGTAAAGAAAAAGGGATATTATATTTATGCACTCCATGGGATATTATGAGTGTTGATATTCTTGAGTCTTTTGGGGTTTTGGCTTACAAGGTAGCATCCGCTGACCTTACTAATATGCCATTATTGGATAAATTGGCAAAAACAAGTAAGCCATTAATTTTATCTACTGGAATGAGTACTTCAGATGAGGTTCGATTTACTGTAGATTTTTTGAAAAAAAGGAATGTTGATTTTGCACTATTGCATTGTAATAGTACATATCCTGCTCCACTTCATGATATTAATTTAAGGTGGATGAATAGTATTGCTGCAATTCACCCTTTGGTTGGTTACTCAGGACACGAAAGAGGAATTAATGTTTCAATGGCAGCAGTTGCTTTAGGAGCCAAAATTATTGAAAGGCACTTTACTTTAAGTAGATTGATGGAAGGTCCAGATCATGCAGCTAGTCTTGAGTTTTCAGAGTTTAAAGCGCTGATAAACGGTATTCGAGAAATAGAAATTTCATTTGGGTCGGGATTGCAAAGAACATTGAGTCAAGGTGAAATGATTAATAGGGAAAATTTAGGTAAAAGTCTTGTATCAACAGCAAACTTAAAAAAAGGAACCATTATTGCCGCCAAACATATAAAAGTTTTGAGCCCAGGTCAAGGTCTTTCACCCAATAATTATGAAAAGCTAATTGGGGTTGAATTAAAAAGGGATATGAAAATGGAAGATTTCTTTTTTGCCAGTGATATTGAAGATAATAGGTGTAGGCCACGTGCTTATTCTTTTAAACATAAATGGGGTGTACCAGTTAGGTTTCATGATTTTAGGAATTATAATCAACTTATTCAACCAGATTTATATGAATTTCATTTGTCGTATTCGGATATGAATCTTAATCCCGAAAATTTTTTAGATGGCCCATATGATTGCGGTTTTGTGGTTCATGCACCGGAATTGTTCAAAGAAAGCCATTTGATGGATTTGGCCACACCTGATGCAGATTATAGGAATTATTCCATGATAGAAACGCAAAGGGTAATCGATTTAACCCGTTCTTTGAAAAAATATTTTCCAAACGAAAAACAGCCTCAAATTGTAGCAAACATAGGTGGTTTTAGCATGGATGCTCCATTCCCAGAGGAACAAAAGAAATTATATTATGAACAATTCTTTAAAAGTCTTAGTGAGCTAGATACAGAAGGTGTAGAAATCATTCCTCAAACAATGGCACCATTCCCCTGGCATTTTGGAGGACAGCGGTACCAAAACATTTTTGTTCATGTTGCTGAAATTGTTAGTTACTGTAAAAAGTATAATTTGAGAATGTGCTTTGATGTTTCTCATAGTATGTTAACATGTAATTATTTCAAACAAGACTTTTATGATTTTGCGAAAAAAATAGCGCCTTATACTGCACATATACACATGGGAGATGCAAAAGGTCTAAATGGAGAAGGATTGCAGGTAGGCGAGGGAGAGATGAACTTCAAATTATTAGGTGATATTTTGAATAACGAATGCCCTAATGCAACTTTTATTCCAGAAATATGGCAAGGTCATAAAAATGAAGGGGAGGGATTTTGGTTTGCACTTGAAAAATTAGAAGGTTATTTATAAGTATATTATTTAATCAGTTAAAAATTAAAATGATGACTTGTTATATTTGTGGCTCAGATAATTTTTTTGTAAGACCTGGTACCGTAAGAGACAACAATAGTCTTGTAGTAATTGAATGTAATAACTGCGGTTTAGTGACACTTTCATCTACTGACCATATTGGTCAAAGTCATTATGAAGAAAGTAAAATGCATGGAGAGGAACCGATTTCTATAAAAAAATGGTTGCAAGAGACAAATTTGGATGATGAGCGCCGGTTTGATATGTTAAAGCAGAAATTAGTTTCAAAAAATGTTCTTGATTTTGGTTGCGGTAATGGAGGATTTCTTTTTAAAGCAAAAAAATTAACTACTGTTGTTGAAGGTGTAGAATTGGAAAAGAGAGTACAACCTTTTTTCAATGAAAACAAGATTGAAGTTTGGACTTCACTCAAAGAGGCTTTAGATAAAACTACTTATAAATTTGACTTGATTACTTCATTTCATGTATTTGAGCATCTTATTGATCCTCGAATGATATTAAAAGAATTAATGTTGCTTTTAAAAGATGACGGAGAACTTATTATAGAGGTACCCAGTTCAGATGATGCATTATTAACTTTATATAATTGTGAACCGTTTACAAAATTTACTTATTGGAGCCAGCATATATATTTATTTAACCCCCATACCTTATCAGAACTAGTAAAACAATCTGGGTTTAAGGTAAAATGGGTTAAGCAGGTTCAACGATATACTTTATCAAATCATTTATATTGGCTTTCTAAGGGTAAGCCTGGAGGTCATGACAAATGGGCATTTTTAAATAATCAACTTCTTGATAGTTTATACGCCTCTCATATTGGGTCTTTGGGGAAATGTGACACATTAATGATGGGTGTAGGAAAAATTTAATTCTGTTATTTTGGAAGTGATATTTTTTTCTTTAAAAAATTATTTTTTATAAACTTAATTGCTAATTAATGCCGTTGCCAGGACTTATTACAGTTAGATCAAGTTCAACAAGATTACCAGGAAAATGTTTTTTGCCTTTTGGAGATAATTGTAATGTTCTTGAACATATTATTAGGCGTGCTAGATATTATAATATAGATCCTATTATTTGTACTAGTACTGATGCTACAGATGATTCTATTGAGAAACTTGCTAAGGCTGAAGGGGCTCATTGTTTTCGAGGTTCATTGATTAATAAACTTAAGAGATGGGCTGATTGTGCACTTCAGTTTAATCTGGATGCTTTTCATACTGTCGATGCAGATGATCCTTTTTTTGATGGTGCTGAAATGCAGCGTTCGTTTAATTTGCTAAAATCTGGCAACTTTGATGTTGTATCGCCAACTGAAAAATCTTCAGCAGGAGCTGCTACAGTTGGGTATTCACTTACAAAGGATATTGTAGTAAAAGCATCAAAAGACCTTTCTGATGATTCAGATACAGAAATGATGTGGTATTATTTAGATAAAATTCCAAATATAAAAAAAGTAGTATTACCATCTATCAATGAAAGTAATTTGAAACTCCGGCTTACTTTGGATTATATTGAAGATTATTGGTTGATGGATTCTGTAAGGCGTATCCTAGGGAACTTGGCACTTCGTTCAGAAGTCGATAATTTATTTGAACGTAATCCTGACTTATATTTAATCAATTGGTTCCGTAATCAAGAATGGAAATCTGCTCAGGAAGCTAAAAAAGTATAAATTTTAATAATTTTTTATGGAAAATTCAAAATTGATTGACAACATTAAAAGACCAGATGGGAAATTCAATGGGAATGAAGTAGAATATGTTCTTAGGGTTTTAGACACTGAGAACTCAGAAAATAAAGCATTTCCGTGGGTGCAAAAATTTGAAGAAGCATTTGCTATCAAACTTAATACAAAATATGCAATAGCTGTAAATTCAGGTACATCTGGATTACATGCAGCTCTTTTTGCAGCAGGAGTTGGACCTGGGGATGAAGTAATACAACCAGCGTTAACAGTTGTAATGGATGCATATGCAACTATACACCTTGGTGGAATTCCTATTTTCGTAGATATTAATGAATTCAACTACAATATGGATCCAGCATTAATAGAGGCTAAAATAACAAACAAGACTAAAGCCATTATTACTGTTTCTTGGTTTGGATTACCGGTTGACATGGACCCTATAATGGCCATTGCAAAAAAATATAATTTAGTTGTAATTGATGATTCTGCAGAAACATTATTTGCTTATTATAAGGGGCAAATCTCAGGAACAAATGCACATATTGGTGTATTTAGTTTTGAGCATAAAAAACACCTCACTTCAGGCTCAGAAGGAGGAATGATAATTACAAATGACGATAATTTTGCCACTAAAGCAAGAAAATTTGCTGGTATTGGGTATAAACATATGACCCCAACTGCAGGTAGAACTCATTTGGCTAAATCTACATTTCAGGATCCAGATTATCTTAGGTTTGATACAATAGGGCTAAACTATCGCATGAATGCAATTTCGGCAGCAGTAGGTCTTGCTCAATTGGAGAGAGCTGACTTTATTGTTGAAAGAAGAAAACAAAGCGCTAAATTATTTTTGAAAGCAGTCGAAGGATGTAGTTGGATGATACCTCAGCAAGTTAGCGAAGGATTCGAACATTCATATTATACTTTTGCAGTTGATTATAGAGGTAATTCTGAAAGAAATATTTCATGGAAAGAATTTTATAATAAGTATGTGGAACGAGGTGGAGATGGATTTTATGGTAATGTTGCTGTTCCTTATTTAGAGCCTGCATTATTGGGAAAAAAATTTGGCAATATGACTTTAAATTATGGAATATGTCCTATTGCAGAACGATTACAGAAGAGAATTATGGCCTTCAAATCAAATTATAGGGATTTAGAAACAGCGCAAAGTAAAGCTAATATTCTTTCAGAATTAATTGATGAAATTGGCAGATAATTTTAACTAGGAATAGGTATTAGTAGTTTATGAAGAATAGGAATTAAATTAGAGTAAAATCTAGTTATAAGAACTATGAATTATAAACTAATTATTAAAATTATATAATTTATTAATGTTAATGTATGAAATTGGGAATTGTACAAGGGAGATTAATTCAATGTCCTCCGGGAAAACTTCAATGGTTTCCACAGGAAGATTGGAAGTCTGAGTTTTACATAGCAGCATCTCTTGGCCTTGAAAATATTGAGTTGATTGCAGAAAGGTCTCATAATGAAAATAACCCGATATGGAGTAATGAGGGTGTAAAAAAGCTAGTTGATTTAACAAAACGAACAGGAGTAAAAATTCATACTCTTTGTAATGATCATATTGTTGATTATAGTTTAGTTAAAAATCCTGATGTTTTAAGTCAGAATCTTAGGCTTATTGAACGAGCTAGTATGCTTGAATGCAATAAGTATGTTCTTCCATTTTTTGAAAATTCAGAATTAAATATGGAAAACTATGAAAGCTATATTCATCCACTTAATATTATTGCTGACAAATGCAGAGAGGCAGGTATGATTGTATGTATAGAAACAATTTTGGATGCCAAAGATCTCATTTTTGTTTTGGATAAATTAAATAATAATAATATCAAAGCAGTTTTTGATACAGGTAATCGAATTGCATTCGGTCATAATCTCCATGATGATATCATCTTACTCGGAGATAAAATTCATCATGTTCATATCAAGGATAAAAATAAAGAAAATGAAAATGTCGTTTTAGGTACTGGGCTTGTTAATTTCAGCAGTGTATTTACTGCACTTAAAAAAATAAACTTTCAAAAGTCATACACTTTCGAAACTAATAGGGGTAAGAACCCAATAAGAACTGCAAATTATAATATTGCTCTTACTAATTATTTTCACGAAGAAAGTTTTGAAGAAAATTGAATCCCTTCAAAGTATTATTTATAGGTTTAGGAGGTGCTGGACAAAGGCATCTTCGCATTCTTCATGACCTTCTCCCTGAAGAAACCGAATTTTCTTGTTATCGTAGAACAGGGAAAACCCCATTTCTTCGACCAGATTTTACAGTTGATGAGACAAAGTCTGTTGTAGACAATTTTAAGCTTAAGATATTTGAAAATATAGGATTGGCATTTGCGAATAAGCCAGACCTCACTATTATTTCAACCCCTACATCTTGTCATTATGAGCCAATGATGATGGCATTGAATGTTGGAAGTAGCATTATAGTTGAAAAACCGTGGTCAGCAGATTTGACTGGTTTTTTAGAGTTTCGTGATGGTATATTAAAAAAGAATCTGCGATTTTTAATTTCATTTCAAAGAAGGTATCATCCTTTAATTGCAAAAGCAAATCATTTAATTAAATATGGCAAAATTGGCAAGCCAATGTTTGCTTCATTTACGGTACTTTCTGATGTAAGGAGTTGGCATGGGTATGAAGATTGGCGAAGCCTTTATGCAGTTCGGCCGGAACTTGGAGGGGGTGTATTGTTAACAGAAATTCACGAAGTCGATTTGATATATTGGTTTTTTGGTATGCCTATTGCAGTTTCATGTTCAGGTGGGAATCGAAGTGCTGAAAAACTGGATGTAGAAGATACTATACAAATGATTTTGTTGTATGACACTTTTTCTGTACAGTTAACTCTTTGTTTTATGCATAAAAACAAAATGCGAAATTTTCATGTTGCGGGTACGGATGGTGATATTTACTGGAATGAAGAAAATAATGAATTAATCTTTAAATCATTTAGCGGATATAATGAAGAATTTAGGGATCCTTCTTTTTTAACTGAATCAATGTTTATTTCTCAAGCTAAAGAATTTATTTCAAATTGGACAATCAAACAAACTTTAGAATCATTGAATTCTGCTTCCGTTACACTTGCAATAGTTACTGCAGCAAAGCGCTCAATGAAAAATGGATTTATTGAATATATTGATAAAGCTTATCTTTTAGAATAAATCAAAAAATATTTATAATGGATAATTTGTTTTCTTTACAAAATAAAGTCATTATTATTACAGGCGCAGCGGGACTTTTGGGTGAACAGCATGCTGATATAATAGCAAAAGCAGGAGGTATTCCTGTATTATTAGATATTGATTCAACGGGTGTTGAGTTGGTGGCAAAAGGTATTGAAAGAAAATATGGAGTAGTTTCCTCTTACCATGCAGTTGATATTACTAATGAATCAGCAGTTGAAAATAATTGCAAATTATTAATAAAGAAATATGGCCATATTGATGGCCTTGTTAATAATGCAGCCAATAATCCAAAGATGGAAAATAGCGATAAGAAGAACTTTTCTCGTCTTGAAAATTATCTGATTTCTGCTTGGAATGCAGATATAGCAGTTGGTCTTACCGGTGCTTTTTTATGCTCTAAACACTTTGGGCTTGCTATTGCACAGCAAGGGGGTAGTATTATCAACATATCTTCTGATCTTGGACTGATTTCACCAGATCAACGACTTTATCGCAAAATAGGTTTGCCTGAAGATCAGCAGCCTGTTAAGCCTGTAACTTATTCAGTTGTTAAAAGCGGCCTTATTGGTCTCACAAAATATTTATCTACTTACTGGGCTAAAGAAAATGTAAGATGTAATGCAATTTGCCCTGGTGGTATTGAAACACAACAGAGCCCAGAATTTATTAAAGATCTTTGCGAAAGAATACCAATGGGACGTATGGCAAAAAAGAACGAATATCAAGGTATAGTGCTTTTTTTACTTAGTGAGGCATCAAGCTATATGACCGGTGCTATTATAAGCGTGGATGGGGGGAGGACTGCTTGGTAATTTAGTTCAGGAATACTTCATAGTTTCTATTTATTGATTTATTAATGGAGATAATAGTAAAGTGTTTAATAATAAGGTTAATTTCATTTGTGTTTATTCAATATTAATTGATATTCTATTTTATACAATAATTTAATAGTGTGAGTTGAAAAAAATGTAATTGTGACATTAAAAATTATAGCTATAAAATAGCTAAACTTAAAATAAGTACAGTAATTTTTTTTGTTATTGTAATGATAATTATCAACTGAAGTATCTCAGTGACAAATCAAAATAATTAAATGGTATTAAATGCAATAAAGATTTTATATTATTTGCCAATTACCTATTGGCATAAAAATAACATCAAAAAATTTGAGTTAGAAAGAAAAAATAATGAATGTTATATTATTGGAAATGGACCTTCTTTTAAAGAAGAATTTAATAAATTCAAAGAACAATTTTTAAACAAAGACGTTTTTGTTGTCAATTCATTTGTTTATTCTGATTACTTTTTAACTTTAAAACCTAAATTTTATTTAATTACAGATCCTATAATTTGGGCAGATAATATTTGTAAAGAATGGAAAAGAGATTCAGCTATTTTAAAAGATATAAGTGAGAAAGTAAATTGGAAATTGAATATCATTTTACCATATGTGGCATTTAAAAAAGTGAAACCGATTTTTGAAAGTAATAAACATATTAAATTGTATTTTTTTAATCATACTATCTTCGATTTTAATCAAAGGATTAATCATTTTCTATATAAAAAGTTTCTTTCAACACCCCTTTTACAAAATGTTGTTGGGGCATGTATATTTAATGCTATTAATATGGGGTATAAGAAAATCGAATTGTTTGGTGTTGATCATTCTTGGCTAAGGGATATTTGTGTTAATAATAAAAACCAAGTATGTTGGCGCGAAATACATTTTTATGGAAAAGAAGAATTAAGGCCATTTCTAAAATCAAATGGTGAAACTTACAAAATGTATGAAATTTTATTTGACTTTGGAAATATGTTTTTAGGATACCAACTATTATATAATTATTCAATTTATAGGTGTGCCAAAATATATAATAATACAAAGGAATCTTTTATAGATTCATTTGAAAGAAGGGGTTTATAAAACGCTTTATTATTAATTCTAAATAGTAATTTTGAATTTAAATTTTTACTTAAAGAAAAGCATCACTTTTTTATCAAGTTCTTTAATTCGTGAGACTGCTATATATACTTTTGCAACTATTCTTAATAGCGCTATCCCTTTTTTCCTAATACCCATATTAACACGATTCTTAACACCAGAAGATTATGGTTTAATATCGATTTACGGTGTATTAGTTGCATTTGTAACACCATTCATTGGTTATAGTATCCATAGTAGTATAACAAGAATGTATTTTTCTTCTAGCCCAGAAGAATTAGCAGAATACATTGGTAATTGTTTTTTTATTCTTGGTGCAAGCACTTTATTGACTTGTCTTATTTTTTTTCTTATTGAAAAAAAAATCGAAGAAATTACACAGATTCCTATGGTTTGGATTTGGTCAACTATTATACTGGCTATTACACAATTTATCACTTTAATACCTTTAACTCTTTGGCAGGTTAGAAAGAAGGCTTTTTTTTTCGGAGTATTTCAGATATTTTCAACACTTATAAATTTTGGGATAACCTTATTTTTGGTAATAATTTTAAAAAGGAATTGGGTTGGGAGAATTGAAGCTCAGATTATAACTGGAATTATCTTTTCAGTAATAACATTATTTTTTTTGTTTAAAAACGGTAATGTAAAATTTATTTTTCGAAAAACATTTTTTGTTGACGGATTAAAATTTGGCGTTCCTTTAATACCACATGTAATAGGTGGAATTTTTTTAACTATTGTTAATAGATTTTTTTTGGCAAAATATGTAGGGCTAAAGGAAACTGGTTTATTTTTTCTAGCTTTTCAATTAACAAGTATAATAAACATTTTCACGAATGCGTTAAATACTGCATATGTGCCATGGTTGTTTGAGAAATTAGAAAAAAATAATGAATTAGAAAAGCAAAAGATTGTAATACTGACCTATAAATATTTTCTTCTTTTAATTGTAGCATCCATAATTTTTAGTTTGTTTTTGCCTTTAGTATTACATTCTTTCGTTGGAAAGCGGTTTTATGGATCAGAAAAATATTTTTATTGGCTAATATTAAGTTGTGTATTTAACGGAATGTATTTAATGGTTACTAATTATATAGTTTTTGTTAAAAAAACTTACATATTAGCATGGATTACTTTTTTTTCCTCGCTTATTACAATTACGCTTAATTATTTCTTAATATTAAGTATTGGAGCACTTGGATGTGCGATAGCTAGTGCAATTGGTTTTGGTTTATTGTTTCTATTAACTTGGGTATTAAGCGCAAACGTTTATGAAATGCCTTGGTTTAATCTAACTAAAAATAGATTACTTTGTTAATAAAATTATTGCGTTTATTTTTTATCAATCCAGTGACCTTATGGATCCTTTATTTGATAAAATATTTTTTGATATGGTTAAATAATCCGGGTAAAAATATTTCAATAGATTATATGTCTTTTTGTAATAATGTAAAGTTTGGAATTAATGTATGTATATCTAGATATTCAAGTTTAAATAATGTTACAATTTCAGATTTTAGCTATGTAAGTTCAAATACGTCAATAAATAATACAGTAATTGGTAAATTTTGTTCTATTGGCTCGAATGTCTTAATTGGATTAGGTGTGCATCCAACTTCAGAATTTGTTTCAACGCATCCAATATTTTATTCGATAAGAAAACAGGCAGGAATAACTTTTGCTAATAAATCGTTTTTTTTAGAAACTAAAGAAGTTATTATAGGCAATGATGTCTGGATAGGAGCCAATGCTATAATTTTAGATGGTGTAATAATTCATGATGGCGCAATTATATCTGCTGGAGCAGTAGTTGTTAAGGATGTACCTCCCTATGCAATAGTCGGAGGAGTCCCAGCTAAAATAATTAAGTTTAGATTTGAAGAAGAAGAAATAAATAAATTAGCATTATTTAAATGGTGGAATAAAGACAGAGATTGGTTAAAGGATAACTATTTGAAATTTCATAATATTAAAAATTTCATGATAACTTTAATATAACAGGAGAAAATTAATAAAATGAAGTCGTTAGTAAACATAAAATATTTAAGAAAAATTAAAAACGTATTTGAAGCATTTGGATTTGATGTTGTAAAATTCGTATCTACAATTATTTATTTCCCCAAATATTTGGCAGACTATTATAAATTTTATTATCAAAGCAAAAAAAAATCTGATAATTTTAACTTTGGATTTTTTCCTATTCTTGATGATAAATTTGCACAAAGCGGGTTTATAAGAGGTCATTATTTTACACAAGACCTATTTGTTGCACAACAAGTATTTATTGAGAATCCTCTAAAACATGTAGATATTGGATCACGTATTGATGGCTTTGTTGCTCATTTAGCATCATTCCGAATTGTTGAAATTATCGATATTAGGACGAGTGTTTTAAATGTTTCAAACATAAATTTTGTACAACTAGATTTTTCAAAACCATTAGATGAAAAGTATCATAATTATAGTGATTCTGTTTCATGCCTTCACACCCTAGAGCATTTTGGATTGGGAAGATATGGTGATGAAATTGACCCCAATTCATACAAAAAGGGATTAGCTAATTTACATCTACTTTGTAAGGAACAAGGGACACTCTATTTATCAGTTCCAATTGGAGAAAATAAGATATTTTTTAATGCTCATAGGACCTTTAATTTGCAATATCTACTAGAACTCATTAATCCACTATTTACTATAAAGAAATTATCTGTAATTGATGACGATGGTAATTTTATAGAAAACATCTCTTTAGATGATAAAAGAATCCCTAATTCCTTTGATTGCAAGTATGGTTGCGCAATATTTCAATTGGTTAAATGGAAGATGTAAGAATATCAGTCGTCATTCCCACTTTTAAAAGAGAGAAGGAATTAAGAGAAAGAATAATCTATTGGACTAATGAATTAATAGGGATTTCATATAAAATAGTAATTGCAAATTCTAGCGATTTAGAGGAGTTTAAAGCAGAGTTTCAAAAAGATTCTAATCTCAAATTCCTTGACCTTTCAGATAATTGTTGGTGGACCGACTCAGTTAATTCAGGAATTGCTTATGCAAAAAATATTGGCACATCATTTATAATTATTACAAATGATGATATGGATTATCCTCCGGGCTTGTTTAGGGTTTTTGCAAGAAATGCAGATAAATACCCTAATACTATTTTAACTATACCTCAGAAAAGTATTTCAGAAAAAATATATTACGGCGCATATTTATCAAAATTGTTTTACGATTTTATACCTCTTCAGTCATTAAAAGAAGATACTTATATAGAGATTACTAATGGAAGTTGTTTATTTTTACCAGTAAATATTTTAAATAGTATTGGAAGTTTTAATGATGATGCTTTCCCTCATTATAATGCAGATATAGAATTCATGCTCCGCTGTAAGAAAAATAGTATTAAATTAGTTATCCTAAATACCAAAGCACTTGTTCAAGGACCACCGACAAGTTTTATTAAAAGGTTTTCACTATTAAATATTTATTATCATAAAGGATCTCCATATTATTACAAGGCTTTTTTGCATTTAGGTAAAGTATTATTCGGAAATTATTTCAATATGTTTTTTGGAAGAGGTATTAAGTATTCCGGATCCTACTTTTTAGGAGTATTATTTTTTCAAGTAAAAAAAATAATGTACACAGTAAAAAAAATGAGTTGAACTTTCCGATTATTTATGAGTAATTCACTTACATTAATACCGTGTGCAGGCAATTTCAACCAATCTGGAAATTCATTGATTGAGTTTTCTTCGAATGCTATGCTTTCTTTAAATGGCAAACCTGTAATTAGCTGGATTTTAGATAATTTAAGAGAAAAGGAAATTAACAACCCAATTATCATATCGCGTACAGATGATATACAATTAAAAGATTTTATTAATTGGGCTTATCAGGATCTTGAATTAAAAAATGTACAAGTGAAACCGGGAAATTCTCTTTTATATTCCATATACGAAGGATTAAAAGCAGAGAGTTTAGCAAGTGATACATCTGTAAGAATAGTTTTAGGAGATACACTTATCTATGATTCTTTTTCTGAAAATGGTGATTATATATATGTAGGAATCAAAAATGATAGTAAAAGGTGGTGTACAGTTGAATGTGATTTAGAGAATACTATTACTAAGCTTTATGATAAAACGCTTGAAAATATTAACGAACACACTGTAGCATCTGGTTACTATTCATTTACAAATGGGTTACTATTTTGCAATTGTGTTTTGGAATGTATCCTTGAGGGAGAAAAAGAATTAAGCGCTGCAATTATCAAATATATGGCTGTTAAAAAAGTTAAAGGTATAAAATGCAGCAAGTGGTATGATCTTGGACATATCGATGGAATCTTAAATGCAAAACGGTCTCTGATTAATTCAAGATCTTTCAATACCCTAACAATTAATCCTGTATTAAATACCATTACAAAAAAAAGTACTAATAATGAAAAGCTGAGGGATGAGCTAAATTGGTATAAATGTCTGCCTGATGAATTGAAGGTACTTACACCTAGAATTCTTAGTACTAGCACTGATGGCGAAGTTGTTAATATTGTTCAAGAATTCTATGGATATTCGACATTGGCTGAATTATTTTTATATAGTAGTATTAGTAAAGAAATATGGCTAAGCATATTTCAACATCTTTTTCTATTAAATAGTGAATTTAGAAAATATAATAGGAAAGTATCTTCCGAATCTGCCAAAGATGTTTACATCAATAAAACTTTAGCACGTTTAGGGCAATTAGATCGCCAACTTTCATTTAATGAGATTCTAAATTTTCAAGAATTAACAATAAATGGAAAAAAGTATAGAAATTTTCTTCTAATTCAGGATCAGGTATTGGAAAAACTGGAAAATCTATGTGAAGGAATAGTTGGCTCTATCATACATGGTGATTTTTGTTTTTCAAATTTGCTTTTCGACATTAATTCATTTATCATAAAATTAATTGATCCGCGGGGAAGTTTTGGTGAAAAAGGAATATATGGTGATCCTAGATATGAAATAGCTAAATTGCGACATAGCGCTATTGGTAAATATGATTTTATTTTGGCTAATTTATTTTCAATAGAAATTACTGAACAAGTAATTAATTATACTATTGCAACAAATGATAATTTCAGATTTGTTGAAAGTTTTTTTGACGAATTGGTTGTGGCTAATGGATATGATTTGAATGAAATTAGGTTGATTGAAGCAGTACTGTTTTTAACAATGCCTCCTTTGCATTCAGATAGTTATGAAAGACAATTGATGATGTATATTGCAGGAATAATTAAACTAAATGAAATATTATGAGAATAGTTATTGATCTAGATGGAACAATTTGTCCAATACGAATGGACCCCCAAAAATATGCTGACCTTCTGCCTTTGCCCGGCGCAGTTGAAAAAATAAAATTTTTAAAGGGGCAAGGTCATTATATCATTATTAATACGGCAAGAAATATGGCTACCTGCCAAAGTAATGTTGGTAAAGTAATGAAGAACGTTGGAAAGGTTACTTTGGATTGGCTTGAAAAGTATGATATTCCTTATGATGAAATTTTTTTTGGTAAACAAAATGCTGATATTTATATAGATGACAGGGCATATAGATTTGAGGATTGGGAATTAGTTAATGAAGACTTATTAAAATTGTTAGCTAAAAGTAAATAATATGAATGTAGTGCTTCCAATGGCAGGGAGAGGAACTAGATTTTCAAAAGCCGGTTTTGATATTCCAAAACCTTTTATTGAAGTAATGGGTAAGCACATGTTTGGATGGGCTATCGAAGGGATAGTTAAATTGCCTGTAAGTAAATTAATAATTGTTTCTCTAGCTGAGCATGTTGAAATGTTTGAGCTTAATAAGCTTTTGCCAAAGTATTGGAAAGGTAAATATGAAATTGTCCAACTTGATGAAGTAACGGAAGGACAGCTTTCAACGGTTTTATCAGCTCAAGATAAAATTGACAGAGAAGATGACCTTTTAATAATTAGTTCTGATACTTTGGTTATTTCAGATATTGATAGGAATATCAGAAAATTTAAATCAAAATGTTCTGGAATAATTTCTGTTATGGACTCTATAATTGGTGATAATTGGAGTTTTGTTAAGGTCGATGAGAGAGAGATAGCAGTTGAGGTAGCTGAAAAAAAACGAATTTCGGACAAAATAAGTACCGGGCTTTATTATTTTTCAAATGGAGAAGATTTTATTAATTATGCGAATAAGATTATTAATAATAATATAAGAGTCAGAGGAGAGTTTTACATTATCCCACTCTATAATCTTATGATCGAAGATGGCAAAGTGATTAGAATAGCAAAATCTACTCAAATGTGGGATATGGGAACTCCAGAGGCAAAGGCAGAATTCGAAAAAGCGTATACTGAAAAGAAAGTACTATTTCAGTGATAAATTAGATAATCTAATTTATATAATCTTACTATAGATTGAGTTTTTTATTCTAAATTAATTAATGAATAGACTTAATAAGTTCTTATTTTTTCTAGTCCTTTTTTCGCTTTCTTTGAATGAGTTCTATCATGAAAGGATTGGGCGTATTTTTGATTATCTTTCTATTATACTAATCCTAGTATTCTTTATAATTAATTTTAAGAATGTCTCATTTAAAAAATCAGAATTTAGTATATATTTCTTTTTTCTTCCTTTTGTTATTGTTGGGTTTATGAGTTTTCAATTCCTTCCTTCACTTGCAGTATTATTTGGAATAACAGTAATTGGGCTTTTTTTTAAGTTTTGCGTAAGAATAGATAAAATTGAAATAAGTAAGATTGTTGATATTGTTTTATATATTCATGTTACAGCATTGATTATTCAAATGCTTGCTTTTTATGTTTTTAATATCCCTTTTTCATATATAGATTTTTTTCCTGGATTACAAGTTAGCAGAACATACAATGAAGGACTTAATTTTTTGAGGCCTGGAGGATTTATGATGGAGCCTAACTCTTATTCTGCTAATATTTTCATGATGACATTTATAAGTTATAAAATAAAAGGTACTTTGTCGGATGCAGCTAGAATAGCTTTATGTACAGTTCCGTTAACATTATCTTTGTGGGGAATCTTTGTATCAATTGTTATTTTATTTTTATTTGTAAAACCAGTATATAAAATTGTACTAATATTTTTTTTAGCACTTTCTCTTGTTTTTTTCTTTAATTACTTCAATGATACTATTACCCTAATTAGAATATCACGAATAATTGAAGATCCTAGCTCTGATAATTCTATTGTAACACGCTTGGGACTTGATTCAAATCATAAATTAAATCCTTTTAATCTTATATTCGGAAATGGTATTAATTCTGTGGATTTTCAGGCATTTTTTGGTGGGAATGGGTTTAGTTATATGTTTTTTTGTTTTGGTATTTTTGGCACTTTCTTCTTTTTGCTTTGGTTTTATATAAGTAATGGCTTGCGTTTTTTTATTTTATTTTTATTATTTAATATCACATTTCCCTATTTTTCTTATTTAATTTTCTGGGCTTTTCTTGCAATTGCTATGAAAAATATTACAGTAAATAATAAATTTCATCCAATTGATTTTATGAATAAGAAGTTTAATTGATTTAATAAAATGGTTAGTTTATTAGTACCAGTTTATAATAGAGTTGAAGAATTGAGGTTATTATTAGCATCATTTTTAGAAGAGTATAATCAATACTATAAGTTTGAGGTAATTATTATAGATGATAAAAGTACAGATGGAACATTAGAATTAGCTCAGAAGTTTTGTGATAATAATGATTTTTGCAAATTAGTCGTCAGCGGATACAGATCACCAGGAATATCAAGAAATTTGGGAGCAAAGGCTGCTACTAATGAATGGTTACTTTATTGTGATAGTGATAACCAAATGATACCCAAATGGACTGAAATCATTAAACCTTATTTAGATAAATTTAAAGATTTTGATGGAATATGGTTTCCTGCATTTTCTAACAATAAAGTAATTACTTCTAGTAAGTATGTGAAGAAAGGAACTCATCAGATTACTCCCTCTTATTATTTTAATAATTACATTGGGGAAGTTGTTCATTGTGTAAAAAGGGATTTTCTTCTTTCAAATAATTATCTATATATACCAGGATATTCAAATGATTTCCCAGATCTTTTGTGGTTTGAGCTTTTTTCAAAAAATAAAAATAGAGTTGTATTTTGTTCTAAAATAATCCAACAATATTATACAAATGCATCCAACAGAATTAGCACAGAAATTTCCATGAATAAGATTGAAAGTCAAATCATTCATTATTCGTTAGTTATAAAAAGAGTTATTAAAACGAGATTTATTTTTTCAAAATATTTTTTCAAAATATTTTTTAAACTTATTTTTTACCTATTAGTAATTAATAAGGAATCCTTGAAAAAAATAACTAACAGAATTGGATATATATATATAATAGGCAGAATGTCTCAAGTTTTTAAGTTAAACCATTTTTTTTATAATCTTTTAGGTTTACATAGAAAAAAAAATGAAAGTATTATTTCTTAATCCACACCGATCAGATTTTGTATTTGAATCTTTTATTTATAAGATACTTAAACGTAAAAGTTTAAGGAAGTATGGTTATTTAAAAGTTTTTTTCGATAAAAATGAGACAGATTTGTTATTTCTTACATCAAGTTTTTTCAGATTTTTATCAAAACTGCAAATTGCCTTCTTGGATTTTTTTATTTTAAAAATTGAACTGCGAAAGTTTAAAAAACTTAATAAAATTACATATAATCAACGTATAAGTATAACCACCCTGAAACAATATGATGTTATTATTTGTTTTGGATTTAGTATACGGGATATATCAGACAAACAAATAGAAGTTTTAGCGGGCAAGTGTGATAAATTCATAATTCATTTATCTCATTATCATTTATATGCAAACAAATTAAAATATTGGTCTAGTTTCGAAAATGTTATTTTCTGTGCAGATGCAGACATTAGGAATAACTATTTTTTCAATTTTTTTATTGATAAACGCCCACCTTTTTTTGTATTAACATACATTATCAATAATCGATTTAATATTTCAAAAGAATGGAAAAATCGGACATCAAAAATTATTTCTACAGGAACATTTCATGAATTTGAAAAAATATATTCTATAAAACAATTAATTTCCAATCCTCTTTCAGGCATATTCGGTACACTTTCTCTTCATCCTGAGAGGAGAGTTATTGCAAAATACGCAGATAAACTTCCATTATTAGAATCCAAAAATTCTTCAATGGGCACTTTGAAAATATTTACTTTATTTAAAGAAAAGAAAAAAGTTAATCAAAGTCAATACTTTGCCTTTGACATCGTGGAATTGTACAATGAATTTCAATATGCTTTTGTTGGAGAAGAAACAATAACAGGATTGCCTGGTATTGGTATATTTGAAGCTACAATATGTGGCTGCACTCCTATTATAAATAGAGCATGTTATAATGGCACACCATTTGAAAATATGACTGATAGTATTGAATACAGCAATATAAATGAACTAATCAATATTATAAAATATCCTTCTAATTTTTCTGTTTTGGATGATCGCAACAAGCGTATTAGTTTAAGCACTAAATTAAAAGAGTTTTATAGTCCTTCTTTTCAATTAAATATTCTCGAAACGTTTTTATCAAAAAGTTAAATAAATCGACAATGAAGGTTGCAGTATATGTAATGTCATGTGATAAAACTTCCGATGTTCTTGAGCATTTTATGATTGGATTAAAAAAATATTGGAATGATTGTTTATTCAATATTTATATTGGCACTAATAGTATTAGAAAAGATTATGGATTAGCTAATATTAAATACATTCCTGTCGAAAGGAGTAATTGGAGAGATGAAACTCTTGAACAGTTAGCTATGTTGCAAACAATAGATTCGGAAATAACCCATCTTATTGTTTTTCTTGATGATTTTGTTCTAAATGGGCCAATTTCTAATGATCGAGTCATGAATATAGTTAAATATGGAAAGTTAAACGAGATCAAATATTTAAGATTGAAAAGACTCGAGGAAGGACTTATAAGGAAATGCTTGCAGTACTTTCTAAAGAAAATTAGAATTAAGAATGAATTAATTTTTGAAATTCGTAAAACGCACCCTTATTTTTCTTCATTACAAGTATGTTTATGGGAATTAAAGCATTTAAAATTTGTGGTAGAACAAGCTACTGATATATGGAATTTTGAATTGTTTTGTAATTCTTCGGTGAAACATTATTCTGTAATCGATAATATTGTCAACTACAGGCATATTGTAGAAAAGGGTAAATGGGAAATTTACGCTAAAGAATACTGTGAAAATAATATTGGATTTTTTACTCCAGGTAAAAGACTTTTTAGAGCACGTGGATTTATTTATTCGCTAAAATACTTTTATACACATAGCAAATTTGTGATTTTTGGATATTCAATAATGACTTTGAAAAAATATTTTAAATAACATCATATTTTAGAATTATGTTATTAAAAAATAAAGTGTAATAAAAGTAGATTCTCTTGTTAATTTCAATTCTTGGAATGTGTATTAATAGCCTCTTGTAGAAGAGAACTTCAATTTCTATTGTTTTGAGTAATTGTATGAAGATTTTACATGTAGTTAATATTCCTTTTGTTATTCCTTATTATTTAGGGAATCAAATCCCTTTTTTTACTTCAAAAGGCCACTCAGTTTTTATAGCTTGTTCTCCACATGAAAAATTAAAAGAATATTCACAAAAATGGGGCTTTAATTCTTTAAGTGTTCACATCAAACGAAATATATCACCTATTGATGATTTATTAGCCATACTAAAAATCAGAAAATATATTAAAGACAATGAGATTGATATTGTGATTGGCCATACACCAAAAGGAGCATTAGTTGGATTATTGGCGGGCTATTTAGTCCCATTGAAAACGAGAATATATTTCAGGCATGGTATAATGTATGAAACTTCTTCAGGCCTTAAAAGATTAGTTTTGATTGTTATTGAAAGATTTACATCTTATATTGCTACAAAAGTTATATGCGTAAGTCAGTCTGTTCTTAGTAAGAGTATTTCTGAGAAATTGAGCAAGAAAGATAAATTGGCAATTTTGAATATGGGAACTTGTAATGGAGTTGATTTAAATATACAATTCAACAAGGAAAAATTAGATAAATCTGTTTTGGATAAGTTAAGAAATCAATATAAAATTGAAGTAGGTAAGCTTGTTGTTGGATTTATGGGCAGATTGGCAAAAGATAAAGGAATAAATGAGTTGATTCAAGCATGGAATGAAATCATCTTACGAAACCCTAACATGATTTTATTATTGGTTGGCCCAATTGATGAAAGGGATGCAATTGAAAAAGAAATGTATTGCCAAATTATTAATTCTCCTCACATCAGATATGTTCCACAAGTTGAAAATCCTGAATTATATTATGGATTAATGGATATTTTTATTCTTCCATCATATAGGGAGGGTTTTCCAACTGTTGTTTTAGAAGCATCTGCTATGGAATTACCTGTTATCACTACAAAAATGACAGGTTGTATTGATTCAATATTGGAAAATGAAACAGGGATATTTACAGAAATTAATAAAACTTCAATTTTACAAGCTGTAATGAAATATGCTGATAATCCCACCTTAAGACAAAAACATGGTCAAAGAGGAAGACAGTTTATTGAAGAAAATTTTAAGCAAATGATAATTTGGAAAGAAATAGAAAGAATCATTTCATGAAAATTTATATTACAGGCGCTTCCGGATTTGTTGGTAAAAATTTAACTTCATTTTTAGGATCTCAAAATAAACACTCTATAAATACAGGAAGGATCAGGTTAAATGATTTTATGGGTGAGATATGGGGCGATATTATCATTCATTTAGCCGGGAAAGCTCATGATCTTAAAAACATATCAAATTCTGAAGAATATTATAATGTAAATACTGAGTTAACAAAAAAAGTATTCGATGCATTTTTAGCTTCAAATGCAAGGACTTTCATTATGTTAAGCTCAGTTAAATCTGTTGCTGATAAAGTAGACGGGATTTTAACTGAAGATACAATCCCTAATCCTAAAACGGTATATGGGAAAAGTAAACTGTTAGCTGAAAATTATATTTTAGATCAAAAGATAGCTGAAAATAAAAAAGTATTTATCCTTAGACCTTGTATGATTCATGGCCCTAGTAATAAAGGAAATTTAAATTTGCTTTATAAGATCGTAAATAAAGGGATACCTTGGCCACTTGGGGCCTTTCACAATAAACGCTCTTTCTGTAGTATTGATAATCTGTGTTTTATTATTAATGAATTGATGGAACGTAGCGATATTCCTTCTGGAGTTTATAATATTGCTGATGATGAGTCGTTATCGACAAATGAGTTAATTACATTAATTGCCAAATCACAAAACAGAAAACCAATTATTCTTTTTTTACCAAAAATACTAATAAACTGGTTAGCCAAGACTGGGGATATATTAAAACTCCCCTTAAACTCAGAGCGTTTGCAAAAATTAACTGAGAGTTATTTGGTTAGTAACGATAAAATCAAAGAAGCCATTGGTAAGCCATTATTTGTAACGGCTGAAGAAGGGCTAATGAAAACATTTCAATCATTTAATAAGAATGTTAAATAAGTTAGTTGCCTTATTTTTTTTGTTGTTTTTCTCTCCAATATTTATAATTATTGCCTGTTTGATTTTTTTTGAAGATGGAATGCCAGTTTTTTTTCAACAAAAGAGAGTAGGTGCCAATTATAACTTTTTTCAAATCTATAAGTTTAGAACGATGAAAAAAGAAACTCCAAATGTTGCAACACATTTATTAAATAATCCGACTCAGTATCTTTTAAAAATTGGCGGATTTCTTCGAAAATCAAGCTTAGATGAACTGCCAAATCTTATTAATATTTTAAAGGGGGAAATGGTTTTCGTAGGACCCAGACCAGCACTATATAATCAAGATGACCTGATGGTATTGAGGATTGAAGCAGGTATTGATAGATTGAAACCGGGTATCACCGGATGGGCACAAATTAATGGGCGTGATGAAATTTCTATTCAAGAAAAAGTAGCATATGAAGAAGAATATATTAAAAAAAAATCTTTATTTTTTGATTTGTATATACTCAGTAAAACATTTATGAATGTTTTACTGAGTAAAGATGTGAGACATTAGTTAATTTTATAAATGCCTTTAATTAAAACATTCAAATAAATATGAACAAAATCTCAGACGAAATATCATTAAGGGATACTTTACTTAAATTCAAGGATTTGTATCGATACCTTAAAACAAAATGGTTAATCCTTGTTATTGTTGGAATTGTCGGTGGGATTGTAGGTTTCATATATGCCACTTTTCAAAAACCAATATATACTGCATCAATTACATATGCATTGGATGATGAAAAAGGAGGCGGAGGAATTGGCGGAGCTTTAGGACTAGCCAATTCTCTTGGGTTTGATGTAGGGGCAAGTGCAGGTGGAGCTTTTGGATCTACTAATTTAATGGAATTGATGCATTCTCGAAACTTGATCGAAAAAACATTATTGTCAGAAGTTTATGTAAATGGCATTAAAATGACCTTAGCTGAGTTTTATATTGATGTGAATGAACTTCGTAGTAAATGGTTAAATAAACCAGAATTACTAAAGCTGCATTATTTTGTTGATGAAAAAAGAGAAAACTTTACAAGGATACAAGATAGTGTGTTGGGTATTATATATTCTGCGCTTGACAAAAATCAATTAAGTATCACACAAAAAGACAAGAAAGTTACCATCGGATTAATTGAGGTGCAATCAATTAATGAAAACTTTGCAAAGCTTTTTTGTGAAACATTAGCAAAACAAGTTACAGAATTATATATCGAAACAAAAAGCCTTAAAGCACGTAATAATGTAATTATCTTACAAAAACAAGTTGATTCAGTTCGTCAAGAATTGAACAACGCAATCACAGGGGTTGCTGCTGCAAATGATAATGTGTTCAATTTGAATAGTGCTCTTACAGTCAAAAGAACAAATGCAGCTAAACGCCAAGTAGATGTGCAGGCTAACACGGCTATTTTAACACAGTTAGTGGCAAATTTAGAAATGGCTAAAGTGTCTCTATTAAAAGAAACTCCTTTGATACAGATTATTGACAAACCTATTTTACCTTTGAAGAAGGAAAAAGTTGGTAGATTGAAAAGTTTGATACTAGGGTGCTTTTTAGCAAGCTTTTTAACTATACTTTTTCTGGTATTTAGAAGAATAGGAAAGAGCATTATGGAAGATTAATAATTTTAGATGTTGAATTTTAATGTTAAATGAAAGAATCAATATAAAATCTACCTACTGGAAAAAAAGAAACTGATTTTGAATAATCTTTCGCTTAAATCAATCTAGGAATCCCTCAGTCACTTAACTTACGGAGGGACAAGTTACCCTCCTTCGTTAAAACTACGGAGGATTTTACCTTCCTTCGCATAAAGCTACGGAGTGTGTTACCCTCTTTCGCTAAAGCTACTGAGGATTTTATCCTCCTTCGTTAAAACTGAGGAGGATTTACCAATTATAGATTATGCTTGCAAACCCGTGTATATTTACCGGGTTTTTATTTTGTATCCATGCATAATTAGTTGAACTAACCGCTTGTAACTGGGCATTTAAGATTATTTTATTTAGCTTTTGCTGAAAAATAATTGCCATTGAAAGATCCTCCCATTTTAATTCTCTTGATCCCCCGGAAACTGAGGGCAATCCATTATAGTCGGGTATTGGATCATGAACCAACCTTTGAAATAAAACCCCAATTTTTTTTAACCCACTAATTAAAGTTGTATTTATTGTTTGAAGATTACTACCCATTCCTATTCCCGTTCCAACAATTCTGCTTTGATTTGTATATCCTCCTTGATATGCGTACCAATAACCTGCAGTTCGAATTACATAACTAGCTGGTTGTGCCAAATGATTAATTTCGAAATTTAGATCTAGCCATTTCTCGTTCGAGATAGGGAATAACTTTTTTAATCCAATAGTAAAGGCTGAAGCGTGATTTGGGCTCATTAAAAAATCGCGTAAGTTCTGCGTATTATCATCCCATCCATATTCTGCATATATTTCTGCATGTGCTCTTTGAAAAATATGCCTGCCGGTAATGGAAAGTATTTGTTTTAAATGTAAACTTGTTAAGCTAGAACCACTTCCTCTGAAAAATCCTAAAAAAACAGGCAAATAAGTATGAATAAACCCATTATGTTCCCCTAAATATGTATGATAGGTATAGGCAATTCTGTTAAACCCCAAAAATAATCCTTTGATCCATTTTGGATTATAAGATAATGTTAGCGCATTTACATAACGCCAGTTTAGGCTGTCTAAATTAGGATTAGGGGGGAGGCCATTATAGGAATTCTGCGCATAATAAAAAGTAGTCAGATCCTTATTCTCCAGCAATACACTCGTATCTTCTGTCAGTTTTCCCCCAATCAATTGAAATTCAAAATTACCAATGGCTGTTTTAACGGGCCTGGTCGTATTTAAAGTCAGGTGCAAAAAACCCGGTGCATTATTACTCATGAGTAATGAGTTTTGTATTCCCGGTCCCCACCACATATTCTCGGTAGAAATCCCAAAAGAGATCGCATTTACATTCAATCGGATACTGGATTGTCCGGCAAATACATGGTGATAGGGTCCTTTTGTAGGGGCACCATATTGAGAGCTATACTCAAAATTAGGATTGGCTGCATAGACCGCTTCGGGTTTAAACTGAATGCTGAGCGGACCATAGGATGCGAAAAATCCTGTGGAAATAAATCCCTGGATCCCTTTGGCATCGATCATGCCGGCATGGTTCCAACCATAGGGATGGTGGCTGTTAAATTCTGATTCGAATGTTAGAGGCAATAATTCAAAAACACCTTTTTGATTACCGAAATATTTTCTTACTGTTTTGATATTACTGTTTGGATCGATCAGATGATAGATACTATCTGTGGTCAATGTCTTGTCTGTAAAAAATGGTCGGGAAGAGAGTGAATATTTCAGATCGAGTTTTCCTTGTAATTGCAATGTTCGTAAAGATTCATCGAGGATGGGCATGCCCACGGGGATGGTTTGGGTATGCACAGCTGTGCAGGTGAAGAAGAATATTGAAAATATTATTAAATGGGATTTCATTATTTTAAATATTTGCCGAATTAGATCTTTGGTTTTCAAATCTTGACTTCATTCGTTTTTACAAAGCTTGTTAACGTACTTGAAATATTATTTGTACATGCAAAACAGAACACAGAAAGGTTTTCACGCAGAGGCGCAGAGCCGCAGTGTATTTGTTTTTATTCAAAATCGTCTGTTTTTTACAAAATACAATTTCAGTACGTAGAGTAAAATCCTTCGGATTTTTGGAAAGCAGAAAGCCGATGATACTACTCGTATAGTATTATTGAATTTCAATCAAAAGTAGGGGAAGATGGGGAAACAAGGAACAAGAGGCAAGGAACAAGAAACAAGGGACAAGAAACAAGGGACAAGAATCAAGGGACAAGAGGAAGAAAGTTAAGAGTCGTTAGTCAGGAGTCGGGAGGCAAGAAAAAAGGAACAGGAGTCAAGGGACAAGAGACAAGGGACAAGAATCAAGGGACAAGAGGAAGAAAGTTAAGAGTCGTTAGTCAGGAGTCGGGAGGCAAGAAAAAAGGAACTAGAAACAAGGGACAAGATACAAGGGACAAGATACAAGGAACAAGAGTCAAGGGACAAGAAACAAGGAACAAGAATCAAGGGACAAGAAGGAGAAAGAAGGGAGTCGTTAGTCTGGAGTCGTTCCTCCTTCGCTTAAGCTACGGAGGACAAGAAGAAGAAATTAGTAAATGAAGCAATTAGACAATTCGGCAATGGGGAGAAGAAAGTCAGGAGTCGGGAGTTAGGAGTCAAGAATAAGAAATTAGTAAATGAAGAAATAAGACAATTCGGCAATGATTTTAAAGTTGAAACATTGCAAAGACAGCAGATATATTAACTTTTATTAGAAAATAGTTTTTCCAAATTAGAAAAATATTTTCCTTTTTAGCAATTACTTTAATAAATACTCACTAATTTTGACAGAATGGTAATCATCTCTTGGGCGCTTCTTAGGGAATTCATAAAAAATCATCCAACCGCAGCTGAACCTTTAAATCGTTGGTATGATATTGTAGAAATGGCTGAATGGAGCAACCTGGCTGATATCAAGGCTACATTTAACAATGTTGATTATGTAGGGAATGATAGATATGTTTTTAATATTAAAGGCAATGAATTCAGGTTGGTAGCAATGATTCATTTTAACCATAGAACGGTTTATATACGTTTCATCGATGGGCATACTGAATATGATGATATTGATTGTTCAACAATTTAAAAAGCTAATGATGATAGATAAAATAAGAAATAAAACACAATACGATCAGGTGCAGAAAATGATAGAAAATTTTATCAAGAAAGCGACTGACGGTGGTGGCTTCCACTCTTTGAATAAAAAAGAGGATGCAGAATTGCATCAGCTTTCTTTATTAGCCGCAGATTACGAAAAGAATGTTTTGCAAATATGGCCTTTACCTGTTTCGATTAATGCAGTTGTGCAACAGAAGATCGCAGAAATGAACATTACACAGGGCAAATTGGCTGAAATGTTTGATATGGCAGATTCTAAGCTATCTAAAATACTTACCGGTAAAAGAGATCCGGATATTCATTTTTTAAAAGCGATCCATGAGAAACTTGGTATTGATGGAAATCTGATCTTGGAGAGAGTTTAATTCCTCCGCTTCAGAAACTCTGCTAAGAAAAAAAATAGTGTAAGGAACAAGAAACAAGAGACAAGGAACAAGAAACAAGAGACAAGGAACAAGAAACAAGAGACAAGGAACAAGGGACAAGAGACAAGGAACAAGGAACAAGAAACAAGGAACAAGAAACAAGGAACAAGAAACAAGAGACAAGGAACAAGAAACAAGAGACGGGGCCTTCGTTAGAATGCCTTTAATTTCTAAAAACAAAATTTGTGATCAAGTTGACAGCAAAAAAATATCTATTCATTTATTTTTTGATACTTTCTATTCATTCTTTTTCCCAATCGGTTTCGGTCAATAATGAAGCGTTGAACGATTATCTGAAAAGGGAACAACTTAATAGGACATCTAATCTTTCTCATTCTTTTTGTGTCAGGCCTGTTCAATCAGAGAATAATGACAGCATTGCCTGGTTATTTGATAAAGACAAAAGCAAATTATTCAACGGTAAATCTAATATTTTAAACAGCATTGAACTTCTCCCGATCAGTTTAACGCAGCAGTCCAATTCGCACCACCCCTATGGCTGGAATGATGCAGCCATGATACCTGCAGCAGGCTATCAGTTATATATGAGCGCAGGCATATACGCGAAACTGGGGCATTTCAGTATTCAAATTGCTCCGGAAATAGTATATGCACAGAATACAGCTTTTCAAACCTTTCCTGAAGAATATGCCGATGTGCATTGGTCTGATTTGTATCATTGGTTGAATCGATCGGATATTCCGGAAAAATTTGGCGACAATCCGTATAAAAAAATTTTTCCCGGGCAATCCAGTATCCGTTATAATGCTGGAAATATTTCTGTAGGTGTTTCCACCGAAAATCTTTGGTGGGGCCCGGGAAGGAGAAATGCGCTGGTGATGAGCAATAACGCGCCGGGATTTTTGCACGGCACTATTAATTCTATCAAACCCATTCAGACACCTATTGGTGCTTTTGAAGGCCAGATCATTGCAGGTAAGTTAGAGAACAGCGGAATTTTTCCACCGGATACTTTTCGGGTATACAATGGTGCACGCATTTATCAACCAAAAATTGAGGAAGGAAGATATATCAGCGGGATGGTACTCACCTGGCAACCTAAATGGGTAAAGGGACTATTTTTGGGATTTGCCAAATCTTCTTATCTATATCAATCCGATATTTCCGGAATCGCCGATATACTTCCCCTAGAGGGGCTGATTGAATCAAACAGTGAAAAACAAGGGAAAAAAGCATCATTAGGTTCTGTATTCTTCAGATATGCATTATTTGAGGAACAAGCCGAGATCTATGCCGAATATGGCAGAAGCGACCGTTCTGCCAGTATCATCAATTTAATAACCGATAATGGCTACCCCAGGGGCTATGTGGTGGGCCTGCGCAAACTAACGGACAAGAGAGCCAATGGATCGCAGTTTGAATTTGCAGCCGAACTCACGCAATTAGAATTACCTACAGCCACACTGATCAATCAGGCTCAAAGCTGGTACACGCATGACTATGTGCGACAGGGTTATACCAATCAAGGTCAAGTATTGGGAGCGGGTATTGGCCCGGGTGGCAGCAGTCAGATGATGGATATCAGTTGGGTAAAAGGGATCACCAAAATAGGGGTCATGTTTGAAAGAGCCGTACACAATAATGATTTCTATTATTATACATTCGCCAATCCTCCGGATGCCAGCAGACATTGGATCGATCTTTCGACAACTTTTCATGCCGACTGGCAATACAAGCGATTTTTATTCTCCTCTGAAATGGGATTGATCCGTTCTTTAAACTATCAATGGTGGCTGATTCCTTATGCCGGTTTTAATGAGAACAAATATGATTTTTTGAATTTTCATGGGAAGATTTCTTTTTCTTATCGGTTCTAGGTTTTGTTTCACACAAAGGAATGAAGGATACAAAGGACGCAAAGATATTTCACGCGAATGGGCGAAGGATACAAAGTGCGTAAAGAGGTACCAAAAGAAAGAACTTGCGGAAGCAAAGGGGACATTGGATTATTCTTATCCTTTGTGTCGTTGCAGACTTAGTTACTTTGTGTGAAACCTTTCTTTCTTGTTGATGAGGAATAAACCGGTTGCAATTGAAAACAAAATTCCTCCAAATGCAATAGCCAATAGTTTTGACATTTTATTTTTCTTCAAAGGCATTTCGGGTGAATCAACAATTTGTACCGTGGGTGTTTCCTGTATCAATGCTGTTTTACTGACTTCGAGATTCTTTACGATCTCTGAATAAATGATGCCCTGCATGGTTTTATCGCGGGAAGAGATCTCTGCTGAAACAGAGGGTGAAGCATAAGCAGGATTACCATCCAGCAGCATGAGATTGGCATCGGCCGCGGAATAGGTTTTTCTGTTCAAGAGCATTGCCAGACTATCTGCTCTTCTTTCCAACCTGTTTACATTGCCTCTTAGTCTTCTTGTTTTTGTCTCCACATAAAAATCAGTCGTGAAGTTAAGTATCCTTTCACTGAATAACTGACTGAATCTTTCATCTCTGGTACTGACCAGGATCTCAAACAAGCCTAATTTTTTATCGGGCTTTGAAATAGACAATTCTTCTTCACCGATCTGTTTGGTGATGAGTTGCAACAGACTGTCTTCTAGTCTTGAAAACTGTTGCCGATCGGAAGGGAAATTTATTTGTCGCCCTACTTTCGAACTGTTCAGCCACTTTTCTTTCCATCCATATATTTCGGCATATTGATCGGCTAATGAATAATTGCCAGTATCATTATAAGGACTCAACAATGTTTTTTTGATGAGCGAACGGCTCTTTAATAATTCCAATACATTATCGCCTGCCAATATCCCATTGCTTCCGGTGATGCTTCCGAGATCCAATCCTATTTGTCCGGATAACGCTGAAGCCAATGAACCACCTGCACTTGATTTTGATTCTTCCACTACAAAGGAAAGTCTTGCGGTATAAGTAACTGGGCGAAGCCAGGCTACTAGTAAACCGATCAGTCCGCCAATGAATCCTATTAATAAAAGCTTGCGCCAGAATTGTAAGACATATACAATATCATCATTCCATTTTTGAAAAAGCGTTTTGAAATAGAACTGCTCTTCTTCAGACTGGTTCTTATGATCTGTATGTATATTTTCCTGCATGAATAATTGCCTGTTTTATAACTACGTGATGATTACAATTTTAATATACTTGCCAAACTAACTAAAGCCGTAAGGATAGCAGTAAATGCCGAAAGCTCTACAATAGAAATTCCCTTTCGTTCAGCACCGTTCTTTTCGGGTACGATGATCTTACTTCCCGGCAATACTTTTGGATAATTGCTGAAAAATAAAAAGTGGCGGATCTTTTTATTGATGCCATTACTGTATTGTATATAGGACTTTTTCAAATTGCCTTTATCCGTTACACCACCCGATTTACTGATATAGGAACGGAAAGTTCCGGGCTCATAACTCAGTATCTGCGGATTGAAAACAGCACCCTTTACTTCTACGAATGGCTCGTTTCTCGGGATATAGATACTGTCTTCGGGTTGCAGTAAGAACTTTTCATTTTGTTTATGTTCTTCTGATAAGAGATTGGTGCCTACTCTCAGTCCTCTCCGGTACAACTGTACATCCTCCATTGATGCATAGGGCGTGATGCCACCAGCTCTTTTGATCACTTCCTGCACGGTTTCATCTCTTTTTTCTAAACTATAATCACCTGCGTATAAAACTTCTCCTCTTATCCTGATATTGCCGAGTGTATGATAATTCAATAATCTGGGAACGAAAATATAATCCAGTGGTTGCAGCAAAGTATTTGTTTTTTGCTGATGCAGGTCTGCAGCTATATCAACAGTAATGATGTCGATCATCTTATTGGCCAATGTATCAGCCTTATTTTTTTCTAAACGGGAGATCTCGATCTTATGATTGGCCGCATCATTCGTAAAGCCGCCTGCCATGATGATCACATCTTCCAGCGCCATACCCTGCCGATATTGAAAGGAACCGGGGGTTCTTACCGAACCCGCAATGGTAATGATGGGCACATCCTGTAAACTGTCTTTCGCTAAAATGAAAATAGAATCTTCTCTCAGTAAACTGATATCGGGTTGAGCACCACTTAAAATTTCCTTTGTATTGAAAGAGATCAGTTCTCTCTCTGCATCTGTTTTCTTTCTTTTGATATAACCTCTGTTCACAAATGCATCTTCTCTCAGGCCATCTGCCTTTTTGATCAATTGTGCCAAGGTCAAATGATCGCTGAGTTCATAATTGCCCGGGCGATATACAGCACCTGTTAAAATAACCCTGTTTGTATACCGCGTAAGGATCTTTTCAAAGAAAACAGAATCGGCATTATGCGGTAGATAGTAACTGAAATCTGAAGCAGCAATATCTCTGATCTTTTTTTCCTTATCGCCAATGGTCACCACTTTGGCAATATCTTTTGTGGCACTGTCGCCAAAGCCCCCGCCATATTGTATAAGTTCCGTCAATGTTTCCTTGGGTAACAATTCATAGATCGCGGCGCGTTTTATTTCACCACTCAAATAGACTCTTTTTTCATACACTGGAAAACGGATCACATCCTGATCTTCCAGTCTGATCTCTTTGCTTAAGAGTCCTTTTTGCAGAAAGGAATAAAAATCTACCGTTTCTACCACTTTATTATTGCGGATCAATTCTATTTTTCTCAAAGAACCGTTTTGTGCCGGCCCACCCGACAGGTAGAGCACATTAAAAAAACTGGCTGCTGCAGATACCAGATAATTACCCGGCCTTTCTGCTTCGCCGATCACTGCAATGCGGATAGACTTCACATTACTTAAACTTAGGAACAGGGTTGTTTTACCCGAACTCAATGCAGGATACACGTCCTTCATTTTATTCTTAATGCGTTGGGTAGCTTGTTCGATCGTTAAACCATTTACATTCACCATTCCTGCATAGGGGATCTGAATATTTCCTTCGGGAGAAACTTTGGCATTTAAAGTGGTTTCATTCAATCCAGTTAAAGAGATATCCAGCTCATCATCGGCACCCAATACATAATTCTTTGGGGTAGCGATCCTGATATTGGGTTCGAAACTGTTGCCGGGATTGCTGAAAAAATCGAAACCATAATTTAAAGAAGACTTTCTCATAGAAGGAACTTCGATCACCCAACTGCTATCGCGGAGAAAATCGGTGGTATCCTTTATTAAATTCTGTGTATTGAATTTACTTTTAGATGAAGTCTGAACCTGGATCAGCCTCTTTTTAAAGCCGTTAACTTCGGAAGGATTTAATCCTTTTCTCACCAGCATATTCATGGCATCTGTTTCCGACATGCCGGCTTTTTGAGCCTGTTGCCAGATCTGCATGATCTGCTGATCGGACATTTGTCCCACTTTCATGCCTGAAAAACCGCCGGTTTGCTGTGCGATGGAATATTGCACAGTAAAGAGAAGGCTTGCACAAATCAGAAGGACTATATTTTTTTTGAATAGATTGAATTTCATTATCAGCGGATGATTATAACAAATATCGAAAATATTTTTTGTATTCCGTTAAGCCAAGGCTGCTAAGTTAATGATTGTCATATGAAGACAGACAAATGCAAATGATTTAATATTAAAAATGGAAGCTGTAATGAAGACCTGTTTTTAACGCAAAAAATGCAAAAGATTTTAACGCAGAGGCGGGGAGGAGCAAAGGGTCGTTTTTATTGCAAAATCGACTGTTTTTTCAAGAAAGTAATTGTAAGAACGCAGAGGAGAATCCTTCGGATTTTTTAAAACCCCACTGATTGCTGTTTGTTGACAGAGTTGTAAAACCGGTGAAGCAAAATTTTCACGCAGAGGCGCGGCGGGTCAACGGGTTCGTTTTATTGCAAAAGCGGTTAAAAATGATGTTCAATTTTTTTTGTTTGGCATCATTGCCCTGTAGTTGAAGTCACACTAGCACAACTGCTAAATCAGGGAACCAACCCGAAAACGGGCTGTTATCGTTTTCGGGGGTCTTTTTTTACGTAACCTCATTCGGTTACCTTTTTTGTCCAAAGGACTCCTTCGGAGGACAAGCAAAAAAGTAAGAAAGAAAATTTTTTGCCTCAAAGCCGGCAGGCTTCGTTCTTGTAACGCCACTGCTTTTTATCCTTTGAAAAAATTTGCTTCGCATTTTTTCAATTCCAACAAGTTGGAACCGTATAAAAAGAGGTGGCTTTTACAAGAACTGGTGAAACTTTCGAAAGTTGCAGGCTGATTTTGCAGTAACCTTATATTTTTTTGCACATTAAAGGAACTTGAAATGAATATTAATCAATAAAAACTACAGTCCATAGCTAATAGAAACTCCTAGAGAAGGACTTGTTGTTGTAAGGCCGCTTACTTTGTTGTTTTGACTGATGTTGCTGATATAAGCAGACATATATAAATTATGCAGCCACTGATAAGAAAAATTAAGATAAATTTCCTGTTGTGAGTATTGATAATCGAATAAGAACGGCGTGAGGTAGGAAGGAGTATTATAGCCCTGATTATATTGCTGATCAAGGGTACCGGGACCGCCTTTGCGGATATATTGATAGCGCAGCAAACATTTCAATTTAGCAACAGGTGTATAATTGGCCGACAAAATGATGCGGTCAAAATTATTGCCCATCCAGTCGCCGATATAATAGCTATGATTTGTATAGTTCTGTGCAGGATTTAAATTGCGATATACAAAGGGATTTACCCTGGTGTATTCTGCATTTAAACTAAGATAAGGGATCAATACATCGGTTACCGATGCACCGATCGTATAACCAAACTGGTTGCGGTTGGTGGATTTATTAAATACTTCGGATACTCTTATTTCGTCGATAAATAATGTGCCGTAGAGATGAGTGTTCTTTAGCATATTCCGGGAACTGGCCTGAAAGAAGAACTGCCCATTGCTTCCTGCATTGATATTATTATTGCTCGTTAAATTATCATAGATCTTAAAAAACATAACGGGTATCAGATAACCCACATTCAACTGATCGGTATAAACGATCGATTCCCCCAGACTTAGGTCCAATGTTTTTACGGGTTTAAAAGTGATCGTATGAGCCGCCATGAATTTGGGAACATAGATCACCCGTTTACCGCCATAGATCGTGTTGCCATACCCATAAGTGCGGCTGGAATCAACAATATCGGAACTTAACCAGGCATGTGTATATTGAAATTTCAGCCAGCCGAATGGTTGATAATCTAAGCGTAAATAAGGATAGGTGGGTGATTTATCCGACATGACTATTCTCCCGTTCAGTCCATAGCCCCATAATAAATAATCCTGTCCGATGCCGATAGAGCCGTTCTTCCAGGAATAAGTAATACTCGCTCTGATTTCACTATAATTTAAATGATGGTGGTTGCTTGTATCTGTTAATAAAACATAACCTGTTTGGGGCCCTTTATAGGCGAAACTGTCTTTACTATTCCCATCTCTGTTTTCACTGATATCATTTCCCGAGAACTGAAATCCGATATGTTTGCCGATATAGCCCCATATATCGATACCGATACTCTGGTGCGTATAATTTTTGATATTGTTGTAATTGCGCCCACCCTGTAAAATAGGATCTCCGTTCAGTAAAAAATCCTTGCTCCTGATATTAAATGCCCGCCATCTTTGAGCGGGATCTTTTTTAAAGAAAGAAGTAGAAGAGGATGCGATCGTTGCAGTATCTAATTCGTTATAATATTCCTGCAAATAAAACTGCAGTTCTTTTTTTTCTGTGGAACTAAGTTTTTCTGGATGCAGGGTTAGTTCCTGCAAACTTTTTGCGATATAGGTTCTGCTGAGCGGCTTGATCACATCATCAAAATTGATCAATCCCTTTTGTGCCATGCGGGCCAGATAGTCGTACACTTCGTTACGATAATTTTCCCAAACAACCTGTCCGTTCAGCTTTGCTGAACTGCATACAAAGAACAGTGACAGCAAACATGCCATTCTGATGATATGGAACTTGGCTTTAATAGGCATTTTGGTCTCCTCTTATGATATTGATCACGGTTTGCAGGATGATCTGGTTATCGAGCCAGAAGGTCCATCGATGAATATAGTAGAGATCGAAATTAACCCGCTTCTGCATACTGCCATGAACACGTGTTTCGCCTCTGCATCCGTTTACCTGTGCCCAGCCTGAAATACCGGGTTTTACTACATGTCGCAGCATATAATTTTCAACGGTATGCATGGATTGCAAATTGAGTGGAGTAGGATGAGGTCGGGGACCTACTACCGACATATTGCCCAGCAACACATTCCAGAACTGCGGTAACTCATCCATATTGGTCCTTCTTAAATAATAACCAAATGGGGTGATGCGTGAATCATTTTTCGATGCCTGATTATAGAATCCGTTTTTGTCAATGTCCGAACTGCTGGCTTCCATGGTACGGAATTTATAACAGATGATCTTTTCATTATTCAGTCCCCATCTTTCTTGTTTAAAAATAGCAGGACCTTTAGAAGTTAACTTTATGATCAGTGCGATCAATGGCAATAACCAAAAGCCGAGGATCAAAAAGAAAGCCAGTGAAAATGCTATATCATAGCTGCGTTTCAATATTCGGTTTTCGCGTTTATCCAAAGGCAATGATCGTACATTGATCACGGGTACCAAACCGATATTGGTAACCTGTACCGAAGAAGATGCGTATTGATCCAGATCGGGAATGATGCGCACTTTCGTGGCATAATAATCGCATACCTGAATGCATTGCTGGATCTGATTGTTTTGTGTATTGGGTAGTGCGATCACCACTTCATCTACAATATTATCTTTTAAAACATTGCTTAAATTATCAACCTTACCCATGTACAGGCAACCGTTCAATTTTGAAATGCCATTGTCGAGAAAGCCGATGCATTTGTAACCATAATAATAATATTTATTGATGGCTTCATAGAGATCCAGTGCCGAAGCGGTCGACCCTACAATGATGATATTATCAAACAGCTTTCCCTGATAGATCGCAGAGTGCAGGTATTTCCGGATGATATATTTGGTGATGGACAATAATATAAAAAGTGTGCCAATGAAAAAGAAGAATAAAGAGGAATTGAATTGAAAAAAACGGTTCAGAAAAAAAGTGGCGGAACTCAGGAGAATGGTAAACAAGATCATCGTATATACAATGAAAACGATCTCTTCCGAATATTTGTTGGATCTTCTGTCGGCATATAATCTCGAAAAAGCGGTAGCGATATACCAGGCGATCAAAGCAATAAAGGTAAAAAGGTAGTCATTGAGTGTTGCATTGAAAAGGCCTTTGCCGCTGCTAAAGCTTAACGCAGCAATATAGGATAGCGCAACGATCGGAGCATCAATTATATAACGAATGGTGGTATATCTGGTATAAGATTTAGCCATAAAATTTCTCAAAAGCTCAGCTTTCCGATACTAATTTGTTCAAGACTGAAATATAGGAATCAGTGATATGATCCCAATTATACTTTTCTGTTAACCCATTTGACGATGTTTTTCTCATCTCTACCATCAGATCGTTTTTTTGTTCAATCTGTTGTATTAAAGCTGCAAGGGGGGCAGTATTTTTTTCAAAAAACAAACCATATTTTCCGTTCATCAGCATTTCGCGGTTAAAAACCGTATCCAATGCCAGGATCGCACAATTGCTGGCCATTGCTTTCAACATGGTAGGATTGGTGCCTCCAAACTCATGTCCATGCAAATAGGCAAAACAGTTAAGATATAATTCTGCTAATATCTCACTATTTGTGATATACCCCAAGAAAATAATGTTTGAATTGGCTTTTGATTTAATCCTGTCCGCATAATCGTCTTTATAGGGCACGTCTCCCACAATGACCAATTTTTTGGAAGAACCGGAGCGGATAAAGCCTTCCACGATCAGGTCGGCATTATTATCGGGGATCAATCTGCCCACTATTAAATAATATCCTCTTGGCTGAAGGTTGAATGCGTTGATCAAACCGGGGTTGAGTGATTGACTGATATTAGCGCCATAAGCGATCACGGTTGAATCTTTATTAAATTCTTTGAGATATACTTTCCGCATTTCTTCGGCATCGGTAATGATGGTATCGTATAAGCGGGTGGCCATTTTGGCGGAGAAATAAAAATATTTGGCTCCCAATCCCTTCCATTTAGGGCGTAGCCATTCCAGACCGTCCACATTGATGAGGGTTGGTTTTCGGAAAACCCTGGTGATGATCCCAAAGGGGCCGTTTGCTGCATTCACCACTAAAATGATATCTGTTTTACTGCAGCAGGCATGCAGGATGGAAAAGAAGGAATGGATAAGCTGGCTTAAACTTTTTGTTTCGATGGTAGGGATATACACCAATTCAATTCCCTTAATAGTTTTAGGCCGATCCTTAAATAAATTTTTATGACAATAGACTTTTACCTCAATGTTCTTTTGTATAAGCCTTTCGGATAGTTCTTTTACAAAAGTCTCATATCCGCTGTAAACGTATGGGTAGCCTCTTGAACCGATGATCGCGATCTTCATGCGGAAACAAATTTAAAATCGCCATTTATTCTTATCGCCACTTTCATAGATTAAAATTCAGAAAATATCAATTACAGATATTCAAAAATGCGGGGGAGTACAAATATATCAAAACCGAGAACAGCTTTTATGTTTTTTCAGTTAATTGATATGCTAGTATCAAAGAAAAAATGATACAGTATAGGCTAGTATTTTAATATAAGGATCCGCTTCATCATATTATCCCTGATGCAAGGCATAATACCTTACTATAGCCCCTCTTTTAAAAGTAGCGGCGAGCAATTCTAGCAGTAATGCAAAGGGAAAGATGATTGAAACAGCAAGCAATAAAGTATTGGTCCTTTTATGTTTCAATTCTGCCAATAAAAAATGGCTATATCCAAACCAACTCATGATCGTTTGGATCATTCCGATTATTCCGAGATGAAATGAAAAAAAGTCCTGTTTGATGATCCGGCATCCGGCATTTTCTAAAACTGGTTTTATGGTATCTGAATCAAAATGTGCCAGATGCCTGGGAACGTCTAAGTGAAGCCATCTTTCTTTTGACCATTGAAATTGCCAGCTCTTAATATTCGGCACTTCCAAAACCAATAATCCGTTTTCTTTTAAATTATCTCTTACAAGATTCTTTAAAAGCGCAGTGGAATCTGAAACATGTTCTAGTACGTGAAACAAGGTAAGTATGTCAAACTTTTTATTGAAAATGCTGCCTTCTGTATAAAATCCTGTATTGACCTTTATGCCGAGTATTTTGGATGCGTAGGCTGACCTGTTGACAGAAGTTTCCACCCCTTCAATTTCCCAATGTTGTTTTTTTGCCAGCAATAAAAAAATGCCTTTGCCACATCCAAAATCTAAAAGGGAATAATATTTTGCAGGGTAGATCTTTTTTATTCTCTTGATAACATTCGTGTATTCGAACTTTTGTATTTTAAAAAAAATGGTTTCACCCGTATCAATGATCTTATAATCGCCATTATCATAATATTGAGCCATATCAATATCCTCAGAAAAGAAAGTATATAATGTTTTGCAATGAGGGCATTTTTTTATGGTAAATATTTTTTGATCGGAAGATCTTGTGTTGAAAACATTTATATGTGCAGCATCCGAATGTTCATTACAAACAGGACAGGAAACGATCTTCATAACTTAAGCATTAGCTGAGGCAAAATAATGATGTTCTTTTGCAATATCGTCAATAACCTGATATAAATGATTGCAGGAAATTTCACGCATGCAAAATGCACAACCATTTTTTGGGTCAAGACAAATATCATGCTTGTCTTTATTGCATGAACAAATATTTAGATCCACCATTTTTGCAAAGGGCGAATAGGGCTTGAATTCATGTTGATGGGTAGGCCCGAATAAAGCGACAATAGGTATATCAAAACAAGATGCCAAATGGAGAGATCCTGAATCAACCCCTAGAACCAATTGTGATCGGCTCATGAGAACTGACAATTGTTTCAATGTTGTGCAACCGGTTATATTCAGGATGCCATGATTGCCGGATTGTAAAATATTCATCGCAGCTTTCATATCGTTTTTGCTGCCAACGATGAATGATCTTAATTTGTAGTTTTCAAATAGATAATCTGCAATTTTAGCCCAATGTTCAGGCACCCACTCTTTGATCTCTTTGCCTGAGAAAGGGGCTATGATGGCATATTTGGCATGTATGTCTGCTAATTTATTTATGAGCAGATCATCGGCAAATTTCACATGGTTTGCTAAGTAGAATATTTCGGGTCTTTTTCTTGCAGCTAAAACATGGATAGGCTGAAGAAGTTGTAAAGCCCTTTCTAATTCATGTTTGTCTTTATCGTAAATAATATAATCAGTCAAAAATGATCTACCCCCGGTTCGTAAAGATGAAATTCTTCTTGGAATACCCAATAGAAAACCGAATAAAAAGATCATTCTGATATCCCCTCTAAATTCAATGAATACTGCAGCATTTATTTTTCTCAGTTGATGAAAGAGTTCGAAATATCCGCGGATATCAATAGAAGAAAAGTGATTTTTTGAGATACGGGATGGCCATGGCCAGGAATAATAGAAAACAGCATCTATAAATGGATTCTCTGTTACAATATCAGAACAGGACTTATTGATCAGTAGAAATATTTTCGAATCGGGGTATTGTTCTTTAATGGCTCTGATGGCAGGAGTGGTCATCAGAACATCGCCGATCAGATCTAATCGGGAGAGTAAGAATACTTTTTGATTTTGTTCGATCCTGTTTTTCTTCATGATATAGAACCATGGGAAAAAGAGCAGGTAAAGCATTTTTTCAATGAGCAACGAACTGAATATTTTTATCTTTCTATACATTCCTTTAAAAAAGTTACCTGATAACTAATTTGGCCAATTCATTTACTATTTTTTCGCTTGTTATTGACCAGTCGAAATCTTGTAATCTTATTTTCCCGGCAGCAATAAGCTGTAAACGTAAATTACTATCTGCGGTCAATGAAAATATTTTTCGTTCAAGATCAGTCACTGAATTCGGATCTACTAAGAGTGCTGCATTACCTGCAATTTCGGGCATGCTGCAAATATTTGATGTAATGACTGCTGTGCCGGATGCAAAACCTTCAATGATGGGGAAGCCGAATCCTTCGTACAAAGAAGGAAATAGCACGCATACCGCATTTGAATACAATGCGACTAAAGAATCATCGGGTATGAACCCGCAAAAAATAACCTTATTGTTTAAGTCATATTTTTCTACAAGCGATTTGATCTCATGGGTTCTGTCAGAAAATTTGCTAAAAGAGGATTTCCCGGCAATCACCAATTTTATGTCTTGAATGGCGTTCTCATTGCGTTTCTGTAATAATTTGAATGACTCTACAATTCGTTCAATATTTTTTCGGGCTTCGAATGTTCCTACAAAAAGCAGGTATTTGTTTTTTTCTATCACATACTGTTCTGCCAGTTTTTCAAAAGTGTTTTCCGCAACAGGATCTGCAAAAAGTGGATCCACCCCCCAATACACAACTTCTATTTTTTTCTCAGCAATATGCATCCATTTAATGATCTCCTGTTTTGAAAAATTTGAGATCGTAATGATGAGATCGGCTCTTTTAATAGCCATTTCAATGAAGGGGATATAATACAGATAAAACCATAAACTGCTGTTGAACTGGCGTTGTGCCCGCATATGCACATCGTGCACGATCACAACTTTTCTGCAGGGGGTAAAAAGAGGGGTATTGTATTCCGGACTTAATAAAATAGCAGCTTTTTTTCTGTAACAAATAAGAGGCAGTTGAAAATGAACCCAAAAAAAGCGAAGTAAATGCCTTATTAATTTATCAGTAATCTTTTTTCCGGCAGGTATTTTAAATGAGGGTCTGCATTCGAAGATATACAGTGCTTGATTTTTATGCAGTTCTTGCAAGAGATTGAGCGTTACTCTTTTAGTCCCGGCATCTTCCAATAAGAGATGATGTATATCAATGGCTAATCTGATTTTTTTGTTTTCCAATTATTACTTTGATTGTTGAAACAATATCTGGCTAAAATTATTTTAAATCAGGCTAATGATATATTCTGCTGTTCTTTTAACAGTGCTCCAGCATTTACTGAATCAGTAACGATCATATTGATCATTAACCCGCTTAAAAAATAAGATGCAAAAGTAATGTAAATGAATGTGTCAAAATAGGAAGTAACCAAAGGAATAATGAATCCAATTTTTAATAATACGGTTGCCAGAATCAGTTTTTTCTTTTTACCATTTGCCGCTTTTAAAGCTCCTAAGCCTTTTATTATCAACAAAGCATATGACCACATGTATAAAATGATCATCAAAACGCCCACCTGTACACCGATTATGATCAACTGACTTTCTCCTCCAACATTATCATTCGACTCCATAGAAACCCTTCCCGATGCCCCAAGACCCATGCCAAAGGGATGCGTGATCATGGCATTGATGCCATTGACCCATTCTAATAAGTGACCAATACTGGATGAGTTTTCAAAACTTATAGTGGCAACAATATCGTCATATAGGTTTCCCTTCAAGAAGAAGATGACATAAACGATACAGATTCCCACAAAATAATGGAAGTATTTGATGATCTGTTTATTGTGTGTAATATGCGCATAGCAATAGATGAGCAAAAAATAATTTACAAAAGCTGCTCTTGACACTGCGAAGATGACGCATAAAAGTGTTGCAAAGAAAGTGAGTATATAAAAATTGGTGAATTTGATCTTATTGGTGTTGCTTGTTACGAGACCTAACAATACGGAGAGCGTTAAAATAGAGGCTGCAGATAATTCAAGTGGACTGCTGAATATGCTTCCAAAGCGTTTTAATCCACTCTCAGTTTCAAAACTCCATAATAAACCATAATTTCCTGAAGGCGCAGCATTGAAAAAATGCTGCATATAGTTAGACAATCCTGTTCTTGTATGTAAATGCTGATAAGGAATTATTTCAAACAAGAGAACGATAGCTGCTAAAATAGAAACGGCACAGATATAGGAGAAGAACTGATCGATATTTATGCTTTGAAATTTACAAAATCTACCTGTGAAATAGATCAGGGGGAATACTGCCAATGCCTTGAATGCGATCAGACGATTTAAAAAACCATACTCACCAATAGGAAGGATCAAATACAAGAGCGAATAGATAAAAAAAAGCAGGATGAGTTTATCGATCAGAAAAAGCTTTGGTCTTTCTTTCAAATTGAGCATCACCATTATAAAAGCCAATAGTAAGGCGATCTCTTTGAATGCCTGCATAAAAGAAATCGACTTTTCAAACCCATACATATAAGTTACTGATAAAGCATGGATATATACTGGAAGTCCTATCACAATAAAAAAGAAAAAACCTTTGACCTCTTTTTTAAAAAGCAGTGTGACGGCATAAATAAAAGAAAGAATATAGATAATAGGAAATAAAAACATGCTTCTTTATTTTTGAATAAAAATGGCTTTCAGCAAATAATACACCAACTCAAACCCTAAAGCTTATTCTACATAATTCTATAAATTTAATTCGCCAATAGGTTCACCTACTTTCAGCAAGTGATTAATGCGGAATAAGGAATCCCTATAAACAAAAAGAAAATTAAAAACGTATTTCTCCCCTTCAATACCATAATTATGGTACTTTTTAGGATCGTAATTATCTATACTTTCTAACTGATCATTCAGGTAAAAGAAAGCGAGATATCCCATTTTTATAAGAAGATCTTTCACATTATTCAGCGAATTAGGTTTGTGTCTTTCTTCAATTTCAATGAGTAAGGACGGGTGGTCACGTTCCAGTAAATTAATTGCCCCCTGTAAAACAGATTCTTCATGCCCTTCAACATCGATTTTGATAAAACCTACTTTATCCTCGAAATCATAATCATCCAGTCTCCTAACAGGAACTTTTATTATTTCAATTTCACCAAATTTTTCGATCATATTATCAGTTTCAAGAGTGCTCAAGCCTCCACGGTCTTTCATGATTTTAAAATCGGCAAAGCCTGTGAAGTTTGATAAAGCAACATTTTCAAACTGAATGGTAGTGGTGATGCCCGAAAACATCTTTTTAAGATTCTGTATTGCGTCTTTTCTTGGTTCAAAAGCGTAACATTTTTTTGAAATGCCAAAAATATGGGCCAGATATAAAGCATTAGCAGCACCAACATCAATAGATAACAATGATTTATCACAAAGATCATATACTAACTTGATCTCGGGCTCTTCATAACCCCTCTTCCATATTAAGAGATTTAAATAAAATTTGGCAGGAAGAATGGTTTGTAAAACTTTGTTTATAGTATTTTTCAACATGTCAGGAAGGGTTAACGCTATTAAGATAATTCTCTTTTATCAAATTTCGGATCTGGCACTAAATTTTATCTTGTCAAAACAAAAAATATCATAGTGATTCTGTATTCTTGTTTAGCCAATTAAACAGTAAAACTTCTTTGACTTTTAAATCTAAGGGCAACTATTTTAACTTCTACTGCGGGCCTAATTTTATATACTTTACTAAAAATAATCTCAACTGTTTTTTTATTTTATCCCATAAGGTATAATCGGTTCCTACATTGACATATTTATGCAATGCAGAATGGCGAAATAGCTGTAAATGACCTTCGCCATATAAGACGGTTACAGGAATTTTTAATGCTGCTGCTAAAGTAGCTGTACCTGTAGTTAAGCAATACATCCGTTTACATGAAATAAGAAGTGAGCAAAATTCAAATAGGGATGTTTTATCAATAAGATTTTCACAATTAATCGAAAGATAATTTTTGCCTAACTTTTTCATCTGATAATCAATTGTAATTTTATTTTCTATAAACCAATTTTCTATTAATTCCCCTCTTTGTAAATCGCCGGTATAAGAAATATAATTAGGGTCATAGATGGAAGAATTCTGCCATTTCGTTTCAGCAATGGGTTGGTAATAAATTTCAGGCTCATGCATCCTTTTGCCATCATCCATCCCATAGAGCAACATCATTTTGTCAAGCAGATTTTCATTTGCCTCAATACGGTCAGGATAAAAATAGAGACCCGAATCGTTGGTAAATCCATCTATGAAAGGGTTCATTTCCCAAATCAATTTTTTGTAATCTTCATTTCTGAAGATGGATTTATTTGAAATCAATACTTCTTCGTAGATGCCTGTTTGTTTTGCTATTCGTGGAAGGTGGCTATAAAATAAATGATCTCCTAATCCTCCATTTCGAATTTCTAATATTAATCTTTTCATTTTTTTGAAGAATCGATTAAAATTTATTTTTTAAATAAAAGAAACAATAATTAGTCAAACTTGACAGATTTCTTTTTAAAAATGGTCTTGCATTTTTTTTCTCCAAGGTTGGGTTGTTCTTTTTTTCTATCGAATAATAATGACAAGGGATTTTTGAAAATTCTTCATGAAGATTATTAGATATTAATTTTGAATATTTAATAAATAGTTCTGTAAGATCAGGTCTTGAAATAAAGTTGAACCTGTTTTGGTAAATAGACAAGGCGTAGGGTTTGTCTATTTTGTATCCACTGAAGTGGAAGAAGATTAAGGGATAAGACTCATTTACGGTATATTTATCATTGAGAAATGAAAGTTTCCTTTCGTGCAAATTCCAATAAGCCATATTATAGCCCGGATGCCGTAAAATTTCAACTTTCTTAAAAAATAATGGAACTAAATTGATCCATAATTGATCTACAAATAGACCGTTTAAAAAATCTATTCGGCAATGATCTTTCAATCTATTCATCCACCAACTCAAAAAATTAAATGAGTTTTGAGTCTTTTTCAAAGCAATAAAACCAAGGTTATACAATCCGGTATTCAAGAAGTCTGTTTCTTGAGGGCTAAATATGTCTTCTATGGGCTTTGTTATATGTGGCGTAAGAATAATATCATTTTCTGCAAATGATTCTTCAAGTTCTATTAGTTGATCATAAACCAATATATCGGGGTCGAAATAGATCGCAGTTGAAGATTCGGGGTAATGATTAAAAAAATAATCAAAGGCAAAAGGTTTTACTGCGGTGTTAAGTTCTGTGACATTATATTGTAAACACATTTTTGAAAAATCAGCTATGCCCAATTTTTCAGCCTCAATTATTTCAAAGGGGATCTTTTCGTTTAAGTTAAGCTGAGTGATGATTTTATCGACCAATACAATTTTGAAACAATAATCGGGATTAAAAGCCAAAATAGATTCGCCTAAAGATTTTGCCTGGGCTAAGTAGTTTATGGAACAAATTGTGAAAACTAATTTCATAAAAGATAAATTCTTACAGAAAAGAAAAATATTAAGTGATTTTAAGGCAAAAAATCATTCATCGAAACGAATTACTTTTTTAGACTTAGTTGAGCTTGAATTGTTTTAATAAAATTAAGCACAAAACTGTTTTTAAATAAAAGTATTTGAATCAATATATAAAAAAAGGAGCAAACTAATACTGAATATACAAGAACATAAAGCGACCCAGAAAGGGAATTACGAAACAAAAAGATGATGGGAATAAAAGGAACAGCACTCATTACCGATTGGAGGATCAATTTTAAATTAAAGTTCACTTTGAAGAACTTTCGTATAAAATATAGGTAGAGGGCCGTTACAATGAATTCGGTTATAACATTGGCAATAGATGCACCCTTTTCTCTTAAAAAGGGTACTAAAATTAAATTGGAAATCAAACAAACAAAAACACCTGCTAGCATTGCATAAAATAGTTCTTTATTTTTCCCGAAAGGAATCAAGATCTGAAACGAAAAAAAATGCCCTAATCCAATTAATATGGGCAATAAGGACAAAATCTGCATACTTAATGTTGCGGATAAAAATTTACTTCCCGAGAACACAAATATAAATTCAGGTGCTAGCAATGCCAATCCCAATGCAACCGGGATTGAAAAAAATACTAGAAAATCATAGGATTTCTTGAGCAATATCTTTGCTTCATCCAGTTTATTATTTGCGATATGATTGGAAATAGAAGGTATTAGTATAACGCCCATGGAAGTAACAAATGGCAATGTGATCTTGATCAATTTTACTGAGGCAGTATATAAGCCAACGGCTTTTTCATCTGATAAAAATCCCAAAATAACGGTATCTAAAACCGTGTAAATACTGGCAGCGATGGATGCGCTGAAAATAAAAATCAAGGGTTGTATATGTCTTTTAAAATCTAAATTAATAAAATCAAATTTTGTTTTCTTAAAAACCAAACCAAAACCCAATACTTGATTGCCGATTATAGAGAAAACGGTAATGGAAAGGTATTTTGCAAAGTCGGCCTCTGTTTTAACAAGCGTATACAACAAAAACAAGGATATTGATTTGATGAGGATGGAACGAAGGGCTATGGCTTTAAATTCTTCTATGCCCGAATAAAACCAATCTGTATAAGAGAAGCTTAGGACAATCAATATTCCTGCAACTAAATATAAAGTCCGCTCATCTGAAAAAAATGGAAAAGAGAATATGATGATAAAATAGACAGCCGAGAAAAGGAGGCTGGTAATAAAAAAAATGGAGGTTATCTCAGTGAATACACCGGCTAATTTTATTGGATCATCTCTGTGTTTGGCAGTTTCTTTAATTCCGTAAATAGGTATACCGATGGCCGCAAGGAGTGCGAAATATTGAGCAAATGAAATAACGAACTGCACTTTGCCAATCCCTATAGGTCCTAAAATGTGTGAAGCATAAGGAAAGCTGAGTATCGGGAATAAAATATTTACAATAGAAAGTAATAAGTTATAGAAATATTTTTTTTTCAAAGTTATATTGCCTGTTAAAATAATTGATACAGTTCCAATTTTCAATCCGAAAAACTGTAATTAATTTTTGATCATTGTTATTTTAAGATTGTCGATAGACCAGCTTCTTGTACAGGGTATATTATAAGCACTGCCTGCATCGCTGCAACTAAAATCGAAACTTGTATTATTATGTAAAAAAGTCTGTTCTATTTTATACATGGTTGTTCCTTGAGGTGAATTGGATAAAACACATGCACCGGGCAGGTTAATTGTATAAGCATCGGTCTTGGCAGGATATTGTGTCCCACTATTGATCGCATTTGGGTACCATTGCTGCACCGTAGGGTCATTGGAAAAGGAATAAAGTACATAATCATTCCCGTCATAGGTAAGTTTCCATAAATCATTAACCCATTTATCATGAATATAGAGGTCAAAAGAAACTGTAATAGCCCTATGAGCCGGAAGGCCATTTAGCTGTAAATCGATTCTAGTATTATTAAACATGCCTAGAACCGGATTATTATTAAATTTTTTTATTTGTATATCATTTGCTATCCCCCCCGGGGTAGCAACTATGATCCCTTTCTGGTTATAATCATCAAAATTATTTTCATAAATAACGGTTAGTTGGGTCAAATCCTTAAAGCAGGAAGTGAAGCAAAGCACTACCAAAAGGGCTAAAATAGATCCCCTTACAATATTTATTCCTTTGATCTTTGAAAATACTGGCATCCCTACAAAAATAGCTTTTATCAGTTAAATATGCCCATCGAATGAAACTCTTTGGGTTTTAATGATTTAACCTGCATTTTATTTAAGAATTCAAGTATTTGCTCTTTTCATACCTTCGTCCCCATGCAAAACCTGCAGGTTAAAATAATCAATCAATCCAACCATGCATTGCCCGAGTATGCTACTTTGGGCTCTTCGGGTATGGATATCAGGGCTTTTCTTTCTGAATCTGTTCATTTAAAGCCTTTGCAGCGGGATTTGATCCCAACCGGCTTGTTTATTGAACTGCCACTGGGTTTTGAAGCGCAGATACGCCCCAGAAGCGGTTTGGCCATTAAACAGGGGATCACCTGTTTAAATTCGCCGGGGACGATAGATGCAGATTACAGGGGTGAAATAAAAGTTATATTGATCAATCTTTCCAACGATACGGTAACAATTCATAACGGAGAGCGAATTGCTCAGATGGTGATCCAAAGAGTGGATCAGATCGAATGGTTGCCCGTAGAAATCATTAATGAAACCCAACGGGGTGATGGCGGCTTTGGTCACACCGGAAAAAAATAAATTATGCGTACTATTCTTATTCTTTCTGTTTGTGCTATCGCTGTCTTTTCCTGCAGGACTTCCAAAAAAGTTCAATCCATCGAATCGGTGATCGCAAAAAAAGATACAGCTCAGGTGGTGGTGATCAAAGAAGGCCCCAAAGTAGATTCAGTTGCTATCGTAAAGGATATTCTGGAAAAAGTGATGCGTACCAAGATCGATTTCACGACTTTCAATGCAAAAATAAAAGTAGATTATGAAGGTGTTGAGCAAAGCCAGAATGTAACGGCTTACCTGAGTATCCAAAAAGACAGTTTGATCTATGTAAAAATTGCCATGCCTCCTTTTGGTGTTGTTGCCAATTTGCTGATCAATAAAGACAGTGTTACACTGATGCAGATCAAAGGCCAGAAATCTGTTAAATACAGAGCCATCAGCTATTTGCAGGAACAAACACAAATACCTTTTGATTTTTATACTTTACAGGATCTTTTAGTGGGCAATCCTGTTTTTCTGGACAGCAATGTAGTTTCTTATAAATCGGGGAATGCACAGTTATTGGTGATGATGGTAGGCGATCTGTTCAAACATCTGGTAACACTGGATAAGAATGATTTTAAAGTGTTGCACAGTAAACTGGATGATGTGGATGCATTGCGAAACCGTACCTGCGATATCACTTTCAGCAACTATCAGATGGTAAACAATCGTCAATTTTCTACTTACCGATATATATCTGTTTCAGAAAAGTCAAAGCTAGATATAGCACTCGATTTTAAGGAATTCAGCTTTAATGAACCGTTAAAATATCTGTTCACGGTGCCTAAAAATTCTAAACGTAAATAATTTATCGGCATCTTTAGCGTTCATAATGATGCATATCTTCTCTTCCTAATTTTTCGACATGATCAAAAAGATGTTTCTACTGGCTTTCCTTTTTTCATTTGCATTGTTGCAGTCACCAGCACAGCAGCAGCAGAGTAAAGAAGAATTGCAGAAACAGCAGAAACAATTGCAGAAAGAAATTGATGATCTCAACAGTAGTCTGGAATCTATCCGCAAAAACAAAAAGCAATCATTGAGTCAGTTGGCCATCGTTCAGCGTAAAGTGGCGGTGCGTGAAAGGTTGATCAACAATATCAATCAGGATATTCATCGTATCGATGAAAATATCTATGCAAAAGAGTTGGAGAGGAATCATTTAAATAAAGAACTGGATACTTTAAAGCAACGCTATGCGCAAAGCATTGTGTTTGCCTATAAGAACAGGAGCAGTTATGAGTACCTTAATTTCCTTTTTTCGGCAGACGATTTTAATGATGCAGTGAAAAGAATGACCTATTTAAAAAGTTATCGTCGTTTTCGCGAAACAGAAGCGCAAACCATTTTAAAGACCCAGGAGCTTTTGCAGGAAACCATCGGCACACTGAACAGCAGCAAAACCGAAAAAAGTAAAGTGCTTACCACACAAAGCAGTCAGTTAAAAGTGTTGGAGCAGGATAAAAAAGAAAAAGATCAGGTAGTAAAACAATTAAAGGATCAGGAAAAAGATTTGACAGCCCAGATCAAAAAAAGAGAAAATCAACGTCAGAATTTAAAACGTGCTTTGGATGCTGCCATTCGTCGTGAGATGGAAGATGCCATGCGTAAAGAAAAAGAACGATTGGCCAAACAGAAAGCTTTAGATGAACAGAAAAAATCAAATGCAGCAAACAATAAAACACAACCGGAGAATACAGATAAGAATAATACTGCAGTTGCAAGGACCAAGCCTGCTGATAATGAACCCATCACGGGTGTAACCACTGCAGGAGGAAATGCCAGTCGCAGCTATAACGCACTAGAATCTACTCCCGATGGATTGACCCGATCGATCAACTTTGAAAACAGCAGGGGCCAATTGCCCTGGCCTGTTTCTAGTGGTTATCCTTCACATCAATTCGGTATCCATAAAATTGAGGGAACCAAATTAACGGAGAAGAATGATGGCATTTATATCGCTACACAAATTGGGGCGAATGTGAAATGTGTGGCCGATGGAGAGATCTCAAGTGTATTTGAGATTAATGATGCACAATCGGTATTGGTAAAACACGGCAAATATTTTACAAGTTATAGCAATCTCTCATCTGTAGATGTTTCAAAAGGACAAAAAGTGAGTGCAGGAACGGTGATCGGGAAAGTGGCAGCTAATTTTGACAATACGGGTGAACTTATTTTTGAGATCGTTTCCGATAAGGGGTTTGTGGATCCTGAAAGATGGTTAAAACCGAGATAATAATAATATAAGGATAGGTTCTTAAAGGCTGTTTCATTTTGAAGCAGCCTTTTTATTTTCGGCTTCAAAAAACTCTTATCTTTCGTCATAAACGATTGTGAAATGAATCAGTATATTTTATCATTCGATCAGGGAACCACGAGCAGCCGTGCCATTGTGTTTGACAGGGACGGTGCCATTATTTCAGTAGCACAAAAAGAATTCTCACAAATATTTCCGCAACCGGGATGGGTAGAACATGATGCCAATGAGATATGGAGTACACAATTAGGGGTTGCTGCAGAAGCTATTACCAAAGCAGGGTTAACGGTAAAACAGATTGCAGCCATCGGGATCACCAATCAAAGAGAGACCACGGTGGTGTGGGATAAGAAAACGGGACAACCTATTCACAATGCCATTGTATGGCAGGACAGACGTACTGCAGATCTTTGTGATGCATTAAGGAAGGAGGGAAAAGATACATTCATTCAGCAAAAGACGGGATTGGTGATCGATGCTTATTTCTCTGCGACCAAAGTAAAATGGATCTTAGATCATATAGAGGGGGCAAGAGCAAAAGCGAATAATGGTGAACTTTGTTTTGGAACGATCGATACTTGGTTACTCTGGAAACTCACTAATGGAAAAGTGCATGCAACCGATGTAAGCAATGCATCGAGAACCATGCTGTTCAATATTCATTCTTTAAGTTGGGATGAAGAACTCTTAAAAATATTTGATGTACCCGCAGCGATATTGCCGGAAGTGCGCAGCAGCAGCGAATTATATGGTGAAACACAAAATATTTTAACGGCACATAATATTCCGATCGCAGGAATTGCAGGTGATCAGCAGGCAGCATTATTCGGTCAAATGTGTACGCAGCCCGGCATGGTAAAAAATACGTATGGTACCGGCTGTTTCATGTTGATGAATACCGGTGAAAAAGCAGTTCCTTCCACCAATCATTTATTGACCACTGTTGCATGGAAAGTGAATGGAGTGACGCAATATGCTTTGGAAGGATCTGTATTCATAGCAGGAGCAGTAGTACAATGGTTAAGAGACGGATTAAAGATCATTCGTTCCTCTGCAGAAGTGGAAGCACTGGCCAATGAAGTGGAAAGCAGTGATGGGGTTTATGTGGTCCCGGCCTTTGCAGGATTGGGCGCGCCCTACTGGAATCAACATGCAAGAGGAACCATGGTAGGTATCACGCGTGGTACGACTGCTGCACATATGGCTCGTGCTGCGTTAGAAAGTATCGCCTATCAAACCATGGATGTGTTGAAAGCCATGGAAGCAGATTCAGGAATTTCAATCAAGGAGTTAAGAGTGGATGGGGGTGCTACAGCCAATAATTTACTGATGCAGTTTCAAAGCGATATCTTGAATTGTAAAGTAGTTCGTCCGGTTGTTACGGAAACTACAGCATTGGGCGCTGCTTATTTAGCGGGACTGGCAGTAGGATACTGGAAGAATATGGAAGAGATCCAGCAACAATGGTTGATGGAAAAAACTTTTACTTCTGCGATGAAGAATGAAGAAAGAAATGAATTGTCTGAGGGATGGAAGAAAGCTGTGACCGCTGCGATCAGTTGGACGAAATGAGAGAAGCTGTGAGATTTTAGCTACGAGCTTCGAGTATTTGCTCAAAGCTCATGGCTAATAACTTCTTTACTAATTCGTGTAATTCGTAAAAATTAGTGTAATAAAAATATTTTTTGGAGACAGAGATGATGAATAGAAATGAAATGCTGCAACAGATCGAGTCCACCCAACAATGGGATATCATCATCATTGGTGGCGGTGCAACAGGATTGGGTGCAGCTCTGGATGCCGCAGAAAGAGGGTATAAGACTTTATTGCTAGAGCAATGTGATTTTGCAAAAGGCACATCGAGCCGTTCTACAAAATTGGTACACGGAGGAGTTAGATATTTAGCACAAGGCAATATTAAATTGGTGGTGGAAGCTTTAAAGGAAAGAGGAAGATTATTACGTAATGCACCCCATATCACTTCTGCACAATCATTTGTATTGCCTGTTTACAAAGACAGTGATAAATGGTATTACGGTATTGGCTTAAGAATCTACGATATACTCTCGGGTAGTTTGAGTTTAGGCAAAACAAAAATTCTGTCGAAACAAAAAGCAGAAACATTATTACCATCGCTGAAGTCGGAAAATATAAAAGCTGCCATTCAATATTTTGACGGGCAATTTGATGATACCCGTTTAGCCATTGATATTGCCAGCACTGCTGTTCATTACGGTGCCACCGTATTGAATTATGCCAAAGTGATTGGTTTCAAAAAGAAAGATGGAAAAATAATCAGCGTTGATATAAGAGATGAATTGAACAATATCGAATATAATTTGCGCGGAAAAGCTTTCATTAATGCAACCGGCGTTTTTACCGATGCTGTAATGCAGATGGACGAAGAACATCAAGCCGATCTGGTTTCACCTTCGCAGGGAATACATTTAGTGATCGATAAAAAATTCTTCAACAGCGAACATGCATTGATGATCCCTAAAACAGATGACGGCCGTGTATTGTTTGCTGTTCCCTGGCATAATGAAATTGTAGTGGGAACAACAGATACTCCCATTTATAAAATATCGGAAGAGCCCAAAGCGCTGGAAGAAGAGATCGAATTTGTGATGGGTCATTTTAACCGTTACTGCAATGATCCCATTCAGCGAAAAGATGTAAAGAGTGTGTATGCAGGATTGAGACCGCTGATAAAAAAGGGGGATGGTAAAAAAACGGCTTTGTTGTCAAGAGATCATACCATCATCGTTTCAAAAAGCGGATTGGTTTCTATAATCGGCGGTAAATGGACCACCTACCGTAAAATGGCGGAAGACGCGGTGAACAATGCGGTGTTCGTTTCTAAAATGCCTAAAAAGGAATGCAATACCAAAACACTTCCTATTGGTGCCTGGGATTGGCCGATCGATAAAACAAATCACTGGCATGTATACGGGAACAATGCAAAACGCATCAAAGATTTGATTAGAGAAAATGTGTCCTGGAGCGAAAAATTGCATCCTTCATTCCCCCATATTAAAGCAGAAATGATTTGGTTTATAAGAAATGAAATGGCAATGACCGTTGAAGATATTTTGGCAAGAAGAATAAGGATCCTTTTTTTGGATGCACAAGCTGCGATAGAAATAGCTCCGGTGATTGCCGAATTGATGATGCATGAACTGGATAAAGATGAAATATGGAAAAAAGATCAGATCCATTCTTTTACTGTACTTGCAAAACAATATTTAGTTCAGTAACTTGTTTGTCCATATTAACCTAACGATTAAAATTTGTGATTATGACTGCATTTTTAGGAGAACTCATCGGTACTGCACTGCTTGTCACTTTGGGTGATGGAGTTGTTGCGAATGTTGTTTTACAAAAAACCAAGGGAAACGCCGGCGGACTCATCAGCATTACTGTTGGTTGGGCAATGGCTGTATTTGTAGCTGTGTTCTCAGTTGCTGCTGCCAGTGGTGCACACCTCAATCCTGCCATAACCATTGCGTTTGCCGTGCTTGGTAAATTTGATTGGGCATTGGTGCCCATATATATTGCCGCACAATTACTGGGTGCATTTTTAGGCGCAGTGGTTGTTTGGTTTGCCTATCGCCGGCATTTTGATGCGACAGATAGTGCTGCAGATAAACTGGCTGTTTTTTGTACAGGTCCTGCCATCAGAAATACAGCAAATAATATTATTACAGAAGCCATCGGAACATTTGTTCTGGTTTTTGCAGTGCTGGAAATGGTGGCACCTGCGAGCAGTTTGGGTGCATTGAATGCATTACCTGTAGCTTTGGTAGTATTAGCGATCGGATTGAGTTTGGGTGGACCAACAGGTTATGCCATTAATCCTGCCAGGGATCTGGGTCCGCGTATCGCTCATGCAATATTGCCCTTAAAAAATAAAGGAACAAGCGATTGGGCTTATAGTTGGATACCTATCGTTGGTCCTATCATCGGGGCATTGATCGCTGCATTTTTGTTTAAAGCAATCTCCTGATTCTTTCAACGATCACCTATCAAAATCAAAAGATGAAATTATTATTGTTGACAGTCTCTTCATTTTTCTGTATTTCCCTACTGGCGCAAACCCCCGAGCAAAATTTAAAAGCAAAGGGAATTGAATTACCTGTATTACCCAATCCAACCGCTAACTATGTAAATGCGGTTCGAACAGGCAATCTGATCTATTTGTCCGGGAAGGGACCTTTGCGTAAAGATGGATCATATATCACCGGAAAATTAGGAAAGGAAGTTACAATAGAACAAGGCTATGAAGCGGCGCGATTAACAGCCATGATTCAAATCGCTGTTTTGAAAGATATGCTGGGAGATCTAGGCAGGGTGAAAAGAATTGTAAAAGTGTTGGGAATGGTAAATAGCAGCCCTGATTTCTATGATCAGCCCAAAGTGATCAATGGGTTTTCGGACCTGATGGTTGAAATATTCGGAGAAAAAGGAAAACATGCCCGTTCTGCGATTGGCGTAGCTTCCCTGCCCATGAATATTGCAGTTGAAGTAGAAATGATCGTAGAAGTAGAATAACTTTTTTAAGTCCTTAATGGCCTTAAATCTGTTAAACCTAATTTCTTTAAAAAAAACTATATTTTTTGTTGAAAAACCTTCACGGTCGAAAGCCTCATTCCCTTACCTTTGCGCCCAAAATCGGGTAAATCCGATTAATAGATAATCAATCATTTCGAAATTTTAAACAAGCAGATATATGGCTTCGAAAGGTAAAATTAAGCAGATCATTGGTGCCGTTGTGGATGTACACTTTCCTAACGATAACACTTTGCCCGAAATTTACAATGCATTGGAGTTAAAAAGAGAGAATGGTGATATCCTGGTGCTGGAAGTTCAGCAGCATTTGGGTGAAGACAGTGTTCGTACTGTTGCGATGGATGGTACGGAAGGATTGGTTCGTGGTATGGAAGTAATTGATACAGGCAAAGCGATTGCAATGCCTACAGGCGAATTGATCAATGGACGTTTGTTCAATGTTACAGGCGATGCAATTGATGGTTTGCCACAGGTGAGTAAGGTGGGTGGCCGTCCGATCCATAACAAGCCCCCATTGTTCGAAAATTTAAGTACTGCTACAGAAATATTGTATACAGGTATCAAAGTAATTGACCTCATCGAACCTTATGCAAAAGGGGGGAAGATCGGTTTATTTGGTGGTGCCGGTGTGGGTAAAACAGTATTGATCCAGGAATTGATCAATAATATCGCTAAAGGTCATGGTGGTCTATCTGTATTTGCGGGTGTTGGTGAAAGAACCCGTGAAGGAAATGATCTCTTGCGTGAAATGATCGAAGCGGGTATCATGAATTATGGTGATGCTTTCAAACATAGCATGGAAGAAGGCGGATGGGATCTGAGTAAAGTGGATATGGAAGGATTGAAAGATTCAAAAGCAACTTTTGTATTCGGACAAATGAACGAACCTCCGGGTGCGCGTGCTCGTGTGGCTTTAAGCGGATTGACCATTGCTGAATATTTCCGTGATGGCGATGGTACAGGAAAAGGACGCGATATCTTATTTTTTGTTGATAATATCTTCCGTTTCACACAAGCCGGTTCTGAAGTATCTGCCCTGTTAGGTCGTATGCCTTCAGCGGTAGGTTATCAGCCAACATTGGCCACTGAAATGGGATTGATGCAGGAACGTATCACTTCTACCAAAAATGGTTCCATTACATCCGTACAAGCGGTGTATGTGCCTGCGGATGATTTGACCGATCCGGCACCTGCTACAACATTTGCCCACCTGGATGCAACAACCGTATTAAGTCGTAAGATCGCGGATCTGGGTATCTATCCTGCGGTAGATCCATTGGATTCAACATCGCGTATCCTTACACCATTCATCGTTGGGGATGTGCATTACGATTGTGCCAACAGGGTAAAACTAATTTTACAACGCTATAAGGAATTACAGGATATCATTGCCATCCTGGGTATGGATGAATTAAGTGATGATGATAAAATGACCGTTGCACGTGCAAGAAAAGTACAACGTTTCTTATCACAACCTTTCCATGTGGCTGAACAGTTCACTGGATTGAAAGGCGTATTTGTTGATATCAATGATACCATCAAAGGCTTCAATATGATCATGGATGGGGAAGTGGACGAATATCCTGAAGCAGCCTTCAACCTGGTTGGTACTATTGAAGACGCGATTGAAAAGGGTAAAAAATTAATTGCTCAGGCTAACGCATAAGATAATTTTTGATTTGATATTTCTGATTGGAAATTTCAAATTTCAAATTTCAAATTTCAAATATGACTCTAGAAATATTAACTCCCGAAAAAAAAATATTCAGCGGCGATGTGTATGGTGTTCAGTTGCCGGGCATCACAGGATTGTTTGAAGTGCTGGATAAACACGCACCTTTAGTGAGTGCTTTGGGGAAAGGAAATCTCAAAATATTAAAGAGTAAGAACGATTTTGAGAACTACGCTATTCAGGGGGGATTTGTAGAAGTATTGAATAATAAAGCAACCGTATTGATCGAAGCTGCCATAGCAGTATAGCCTATTAAAATTTTAAGAAAGCCCTTTACGAAAGTAAGGGGCTTTTTATTTCAGGATAATAAAAGCTATTTTTACGAAGCATCTTGATCTGATATGCCAAGTAAGAGAATACTTTTAAGTTTAGTTCTATTACTATCCCACTTATTGTACGCTCAAAACAATAAGCGATCCCCCCTTTTTGTGCATGATCAGCAGCAAAATTTTGCGCAATGGTTGAATCAAGATCATCAGTCCGAACAACTGAAACTTCAATCAATGATCGATCATCAGAAATTGAGCAGGTGGAGTATAGATAATGCAGGAAACATTGCATTGATTTATGGAATCTCAGCTTCGGGTCTGGCCGACTATATCACAACCGCTTATTCTACCCCTGCTGCCGTAACGGTTGGCACAGATAAGCTCTGGGAATTTGGAAGTAGCGGATTAAATCTTAGCGGAAATGATCCAATACTCAAAAACAGGCTGGCAATGTGGGATGGGGGCCTTGCTTCACCTACACATATAGAACTTTCGGGAAGGATCACCGCAGGGGAAGAGGGAATATCTGTAAGTGGTCATTCAACTTCTGTGGCCGGTATCATGATCGATAAAGCCATCAATCCTGATGCAAGGGGAATGGCGTATGGATTAGAAGGAATACTCTCTTATGATTTCTATAATGATGTTGCTGAAATGGCTGCAGCCTCACCCAATTTATTATTTTCCAATCATTCATACATACATATTTGCGGTTGGAATTATCGAAATACGAGTGATCCTTCTGCTTCACCCAGGTGGGAGTTTTGGGGTGGGCCAAATGATACTGAAGATTATAATTTTGGTTATTATAACAGCACTTGCCGAAATGTTGATTCCTTAGCTTTTAATGCGCCATTCTATACTATTGTTAAAGCAGCAGGAAATAACAGAACATCTAATGGTCCTGCCATTGGAGATAGTTATTGGCGAAGAGACAGCAGTGGAAACTGGATACAGATCGCTCATCGGGATGCATCGATAAGTAGTAACGATGGGTATGATATTATATCCATTATGGGTAATGCAAAAAATATGATAACTGTTGGTGCTGTCGCTTTAATTCCAAATGGATACACAAAGGCATCTGATGTTCAGTTATCAAGTTATAGCAGTTGGGGACCCTCAGATGACGGGCGAATAAAGCCTGATATTGTTGCACCAGGAGAAAATATTTTAACTGCTTCATCTCAATCAGATAGCTCATACAATCTTTTTGGTGCAACATCAGCTGCTACTCCTGTTGTAACCGGGTCTTTGGTTTTACTGCAACAATTGCAATATAATCTCCACAAACAATTTTTGCGTGCGGCCACTATTAAAGCCTTGGTTATACATACCGCAAATCAAGCTGGCGAAAGCCCCGGGCCTGATTATAGACATGGCTGGGGATTATTGAATGTTGAAAAAGCCGCAAATATTATTCGTAATCAAGATTACAGCCATTTATTATTTGAACGGAGATTGATGCAGGGAACTGATACAAGTTTTAAAGTGATCGCTTCCGGTAACGGGTCTTTGATCTTTACGATTTGCTGGACCGATCCTCCGGGAAATGTGGATGCTGTGAATTATAAAAATAACCGCAGTCCTAAATTGGTAAACGATCTGGATATTTCTGTATCTGATGGCAACAATACATTTTTACCATGGGCATTGGATGCAACAAACCCGGCCTCGCCTGCAACACAAAGAAATAATACGATTGATAATGTTGAGAAGATTGAAATACCTGCCGCCACCCCTGGGAAAGAATATACAGTAAGGATCAGTCATAAAGGGACACTCAGAAATGGATTTCAAGATTATTCATTTGTTGCAAGCGGGGTGAATGGTGTTGAAACGACAGACAAAAATCCTATTGGATTAACTATTCTTCCAAATCCAGCAACTAATAATTGTATAATTAGATTTAAACCATTAAATAATAGCAATGTTGTGGTAACTATACTGAGTGCTAACGGACAAAAAATAAAACAAGAAACAAATGCTGTAATATTTCCGATAACGAATTACCCGATGAATATATCTTTTTTAAATAAAGGAGTTTATTTTATTAGCTTGCAACAAGGCAATAAAATCAGCACTGTTAAAATGGAAAAATTGTAAAGCTGTTCTTTAATTTAAGAACTTGATTTATCTCAACCTATCCACACTCTTCACTAACTTTTCATCTTTCCAGATCTTTCTTGCAGCAACAAATAAAACAAATGGAATGGCTGCAGGAATAACTGATGTAAGATCGTAACTGCTTTCACCAGGAACAAAACTCTGCGTTTGCCAGTAATACAGCAGTAATGTGATGATAGATAAAAGTAAGGCCGCAATTGTGATCTTTAATTGCAGTTTTCTATTCTTAAATAAAAAAATGCTGATCAATGCTGCAAATGCAACACCTGTGGTACAAATGATCAAAAGTATATTATAAGTGCCTGGCATGAACACAACAGGTTTGGGTATAACATCTTTTATACGATGACCACTGTAAAATGATGTCTTTAAAGAAAGAAGACCTAATGCACCGGCGATCAAAAGCCATAATGTTTGAATACGTTGTATCATAAAAAGCGTTTAAGAAGTTTAAGAGGTTTAAGAAGTTTAAGAGGTTAGTGAAGTCAACATTGAACTTCTTAAACCTCTTAAACTTTTTCAACATGGTTCTATCCCAATTCCGGATATAAAATAAACTGACTCATGAATTCATTGACCTGTGCTTTTGTTTTTGACAGGACCGCTGCATCATCGGCATTCAGCAAAGCTGTATCAATTACATTCACCACAAATTCCATATGCTCTTCTTTGAAACCTCTGGTTGTAATGGCAGCCACACCAAAACGGATACCTGAAGTTACGAAAGCACTTTTATCATCGTAGGGCACCATGTTTTTATTTGCAGTAATATCGGCATGGCCTAAAACCTGTTCGGCTTTTTTACCGCTGATATTTTTATTTCTCAGATCGATCAGCATTAAATGATTGTCTGTTCCATCGCTGATTATTTTATAACCTCTGTTCAGAAATGCTTTCGCCATGGCTTGCGCATTGCTTTGAACCTGTTTTGCATAGACCGTAAACTCGTCAGTTAAGATCTCACCAAAGGCAATTGCTTTTGCGGCGATCACATGTTCCAATGGTCCACCCTGAGTACCCGGAAATACAGCCATATCGATCAGGTTGCTCATCAGGCGGATATTTCCTTTCACATCTTTCAATCCGAATGGGTTTTCAAAATCTTTTCCCATCATGATCACACCGCCACGAGGTCCGCGTAAAGTTTTATGTGTAGTTGATGTTACAAATTGGCAATATTCGAAAGGAGAGCTCAACAGACCTTTAGCGATCAATCCTGCAGGATGCGCTATATCGGCCATTACAAAAGCACCCACTTCATTGGCAACGGCTCTTATTCTTTTATAATCAATATCCCTGCTATAGGCACTTGCCCCACAGATGATCAATTTGGGCTTTATTTCTCTGGCTTTTGATTCCAGCATGTCATAATCGATCAAACCTTCTTCTTTGGTCACGGTATAAAAATGGGGCTTGTATAATTTACCGCTAAAGTTTACGGCCGAACCATGTGTTAAATGTCCCCCCATGCTTAGGTCTAATCCCAGTATTGCATCACCCGGTTGTAAAATGGCCAGCATTAAAGCAGCATTGGCCTGTGCCCCACTATGTGGCTGTACATTGGCATATTCGATATTAAAGATCTGTTTCAGACGGTCAATGGCCAATTGTTCGGTTTGATCAACGATCTCGCAACCGCCATAATATCGGCGGCCCGGATATCCTTCGGCATATTTATTGGTCATCACACCACCCATGGCCTGCATCACCTGTAAGGAAGTAAAATTCTCGGAGGCGATCAACTCAATACCCCTTCTTTGTCTTTCCAACTCTTGTTTAATCAGGTCAAATACCAAATGATCTCTTTGCATGTAAAATATTTATAAAATGAATGATGTTTACCGATTATATTTCGCGGCAAAAATAGCAGTTCATGTGCAGGTATCCGCTTTTTGCCAAAAGATGTTTTACACCTAATTAATCCACATATAACCCTATAAAAAAACTTTTTACTACTTTCACGCTCCCTAATCATCGTGTAAGAACAACACATTGATTGGAAAATGAGATGAAGAACAATTGAGTTCATCAAAACAGAATCCCTTAAATGAAAGCAATTATTCCAGTAGCAGGAGCCGGTACAAAATTAAGACCGCATACATATACACAGCCTAAAGCTTTAATTCCTATAGCGGGTAAAACCATTTTAAGTTTTATCGTAGACCAATTACATGAAGCAGGCATTAACGAATTTATTTTTATTGTTGGTTATCTGGGAGAAAAGATCCAAGAATATGTAACACAAACCTATCCCAACCTGACAACGCATTTTGTGTATCAGAACGAAAGGCAGGGAACAGGTCATGCCATTGAACTGGCTAAAAGCATTGTTGGTGATGATGAAGTATTTGTTACCCTTGGGGATACCATTTGCGAATATGATGTAAAAGAAGTGATGGATAGTCCCTATAGTATGCTGGGTGTTAAGAAAGTGGATGATCCCCGTCATTTTGGTGTGGCAGATATCGGGGCAGATGGATTTATTGAACATGTTGTGGAGAAGCCTTCTATTCCCAAAAGCAATATGGCGTTGGTAGGTTTGTATAAAATAAAAGAGACACATTTTTTATTTGAGTGCCTGCATCATTTATTCACACAGAATATCACGACTCAGGGTGAATATAATTTAACAGATGCCCTGGATTGCATGATCGCAAGAGGTGCAAAATTCCAGTCCTTCAAAGTAAAGCATTGGTTCGATTGCGGAAAGAAAGAGACATTATTGGAAAGCAATGCAACGCTCTTAAAAAAATTCGGCGGCAATGTAATAGACGGACATGATTTTAAAGAGACCATCATCATACCGCCTGTTAGTATCGCAGCAGGTTGCGATATATCGAATTCAATTATTGGTCCGCATGTTGCCATTGGTGCCAATACTTCTATTAAACATTCTATCGTTCGTGACAGCATCATTGGTTCTTACACCAATCTCTATGAAGTAGTGCTTGATAATTCTCTTATCGGCAGCGATGCTTCTGTAAAAGGATTGAGCCGCAGTTTGAATATCGGTGATAATACGGAGATAGATTTTGGATAAATAGTTAATGGTTCATAGTTGATGGATGGCTTAGTTGTGACTATGAACTTATTTATTTTTTTCTCCAATGAGATGGTTTTGCTTTTTGATGGTATAAGCCATTTACAATCACATTGTTTCCATTGATAGAATAAACAAACATATAAGGGAATTTGCCAAGCTTTATTCTTCTTAATCTTTTTGTAAGTTTTGAATAGTTGTACGGACTTAATGAAAGCTTTTCTAAAGCCTTATAGAATTTGTAAAGAAAGTTTTGGATTACTGTATAAGATATCCCTGAATAATAATTAAAAGCATTTTCAAAATCAAGCATTACTCTTGGATGCAGCAGCAGTTCGAAGGGCTTTGATCTTTTCATCCATCTTCTTTTTAAACTCTTTATAAGGAATGGCTTTTACTTTACCAGTTTCTAGGTCTGCTACTCTTTTATCAAGTTCTTTCCATTGTTCGGGTGTCAGGTCATCTTCTGCCAGATAATTATCATCCCAGTCCAGATTTTCCTGCAAAGCATAGTACAATTCTATCTTTTTCTTTTTAGGAAGTTTAAGGATTTCTTCAATTATCTTACTCATGTCAGGTTCTTTTTCTAAAATTAGTATTTAATATTGAATCATAAAATGCCGGATATGAAATTTACAAATCGAATAACCGAACTTTTTAACATCAATTATCCCATCATTCAGGCCGGAATGATCTGGGCCAGCGGATGGAAATTAGCAAGCGCTGTGAGCAATGCAGGCGGCTTGGGATTGATCGGCGCAGGAAGCATGTATCCCGAAGTGTTGAAAGAACATATCATTACATGCAGGGCTGCAACTGATCAACCTTTTGGTGTTAATCTCCCTTTATTGTATCCCGATATTGATAAGCATGTTCAAATCATTATTGAACAGAAAGTACCGATCGTTTTTACGAGTGCAGGTAACCCAAAAACATGGACAAACCTTTTAAAGCAAAACGGAATCATTGTTGTGCATGTGGTGAGTAGCAGTTTGTTTGCACAAAAAGCGGAAGCCGCAGGAGTGGATGCAATTGTTGCTGAAGGATTTGAAGCAGGCGGACATAATGGTCGTGAAGAAACTACAACAATGGTATTGATTCCCGCTGTGAGAGAAGCGGTAAAAATTCCAGTGATCGCCGCCGGGGGCATTGCAACCGGCCGACAAATGCTGGCAGCTATGATCCTGGGTGCCGATGGCGTTCAGATAGGAAGCAGATTCGTTTGTACACCGGAAGCTTCGTCGCACCTTAGTTTCAAAGAAGCTATCATTCATGCGAAAGAGGGAGATACCATGCTGAGTTTGAAAAAAGTTGTTCCTGTTCGTTTATTGAAGAATCATTTTTTTGATGAAGTGAAGCAGGCAGAATTACGTGGTGACGATGAACAACAATTAAAAAATTTATTAGGGAGGGGGCGTGCCAAAAAAGGAATGTTTGAAGGTGATTTGAATGAAGGTGAATTAGAGATCGGACAAGTAAGTGCATTGATCAAGGAAATAAAACCTGCTGCCGAAGTGGTGAAAGAAATATGGAATGATTTTGAAAATGCTTTGCAAAAACCGATTTAGTTATTCTCGCAACGACGCGAAGGCGTAGAGAAAATAGAACACAGATAGCACAGATGAAACGGATTCGCGCAGAGTATTCAATAAAATATTTTTATGAATTTAGATTCATTAAATGATTTGCCCGATTGGGATGATGATGATTTCTCAAAATTTGATGAAGAAGGTGAAGATTGGAAATTAAAGCCAACCAGAGAAGCTTGCAAATTATTGTACAAACAATGGCAGCAAATTGTTTTAATGCTGAATGGAGCCTTTGAATCAATGAACACAGAAGGTCAAAATAATTTTTCGAAAGAATATTGGGAAGATTATAAAGGAGTGATTTTGGGCGATGCTTTTCAGGTCGCAGTAAAGATTAAAAGTTCGGAAGCAGGAGAATTATATATAATCAGAATGGAAAATGCAAGTATTATTCGTAAGAATGCACAGTTCATAGCTTCATCTATATTAGTGATGATTAAAGAAAATCAAATTAACAAAGAACATGGCGAAGTAATCAGAGCTGAAATCGACAAGTTCAGAGCGCTTTTTAAAAAATGGGTTTCAACTTTTGTAAGGGATGAGTTTGAAGATGAATGGGGATTGTTTATTTAATTTCATACTAAGATGGATTTGGAATATGGATTATCCAGACTTTCAACAAACAAAAGAAGGTGAAATAGAAAAGGCGACTACATCATAATCGCCTTTTACAAATAAACTATTCAACCTATCAACTGATAAACTAACTCTTCCTCACTGCCCATTTCCACATTTCTTTCCAGGTTATTTTTTTGCCATACATTAAAATACCCGTTCTGTAAATTTTTGCTGCAACCCATGTGGTTCCTAAAAATCCCAAGATGAGTAAACCCATGCTTAACAATAATTCCCATAAGGTTACTCCTTCGGGTATACCGTGTGCGATTCGCGCCATCATTACAATGGGGGATGTTAATGGGAATAAGCTTCCGAAGACTGCGAGGCCGCTATTGGGTTCGTTCACTGCTTTGGTCATGATGACAATTGCAAAAATGATCGGCATGGTGATCGGTAACAATAAACTCTGTGCATCCTGCGGATCTTCGTTCACAGCACTTCCAACTGCTGCAAATAAAGAACTGTATAATAAATATCCGCCCAGGAAATAAAATATGAAACAGCCAATGATGAGTGTGAAATTGATCTGATGTAAACTGTTCATCAATTCATTCATGCCTCCGCTTTCTTTCATGGCTTGCGCTGCCTGTGCAGCCTGCATTCCGGCGGGTTGCATGGGTTGTCCCTGCATTTGATGCAGCAGATCCGGGAATATCAATGGCAACAACAATTGTAAGCCTACAACAATTAGTATCCAGATGATGAACTGTATAAGACCAACTGCACCAATACCTGTGATCTTTCCCATCATCAGTTGAAAAGGTTTTACACTACTCACGATCACTTCGGCAATTCGGTTCATTTTTTCTTCCATCACGCCACGCATTACCATGGTACCATAAATGAAGAGAATGATATAGATCAAAAATCCGGAAACATATCCAACGATATAACTGATACTTGCTTTGGTATTGTCATCAGATTTTCCGCTGATGGTGGCGAATTTTATCCTGTTATTATTATGCTGGATACTATCCAACTGTGCTTTTGAAATATTGAGCGACAATAACCTTTTTTCTTCCAATACATCATCCAAGCTTTTTTGGATTTTTTCTCTGGTGATGATTCCAATTGCTTTATTTGATTTTAACTGCAATGAGTCTTTGCCCATCAAACTATAAGTAGCGGGTATATAAATATAGCCGTCAAATTTCTTTTGTTCCAGGGCTGCATTCAATGAGGATATGGATTCGTTTTTTACGACCACAAAAGCAATATCGTCTTTCGAATTGATCTTTCCATTTAATATATTGGCTTCGTCAGCAACGGCAATATGCAGATTGTCATTTGTTTTAACGGAGAAATAAATGATCATCGCATAAAAAACAAAGATCAATAGTGGAAGAAGGATCGTAGTAAGCAAGAAGGTCTTTTTCTGAACACGGCTTAAGAATTCTCTTCTAGCAACCAGGAATATTTTATTCATACAAGTATTTTGATATTGACTGATAATATTTATTTATGCAGGTACCTGCTGAAATGCCCTTGATACCGACTTTGTGCCTTCTACCAATTGAATGAATATATCATTCAGAGAGGGAAGTATCTCGTTAAAGCTTTCAATTGTAATACCCTGTTGCAGGAAGAATTGCAGCACATCATTACTTCTGTAACTTTCTCTGATCTTAACTGTAAAAGCATTATCTTTTTGATCGATCAATTCAAAAGAATCATGAAGACTGCTTGCAGGTTGTTCATGGAATTTAATACTGAACTTATTTTCTTTGAATTGTTGTTTCACATCAGCAACTGTGCCATCTAAAATTTTCTTGCCAAGATTCATCAGTACAATATGATCACAGATCTCTTCAACCTGTTCCATCCTGTGTGTACTGAATATAACAGTGCTGCCCCTTTGAGCCAGACCATAAATTTCATCTTTGATCAGGTTTGCATTTACCGGATCTAAGCCGCTGAAAGGTTCATCCAAAATGATCAATTTAGGTTCATGCAGGATGGTTGTCACGAATTGTAATTTCTGACTCATCCCTTTACTCAGATCTTCTACTTTTTTATTCCACCAGCTTTCCATTTCCAAACGCTTGAACCAAAACTTTATTTTTTCCATCGCCTCAGCTCTGCTCAGCCCTTTTAATTGCGCGAGGTATAAAGCCTGTTCCCCAATCTTCATTTTTTTATACAAGCCTCTTTCTTCGGGCATATAACCGATCTTGATGATATCGTTGATAGGGTCGAATTTTTGCCCGTCTAAAATTATTTCACCACTATCGGGATAAAATATACCCGTTATCATTCTCAATAATGTTGTTTTACCGGCACCGTTGGGTCCGAGTAAACCAAATATGCTCCCTGTAGAAATATTGAAACTGATATCATCTACCGCTTTTTGAGTAGCATAGTATTTTTTCAGGTGCTGTAATTCCAGAATATTATTCATGTTTTGACGATTGAAATTCATTACAAAAGAGCAAACTCCGCCAAGCTGTTTTGTAAAGTTTGATTATTTAGTAGCAACAGTAATTTAAATATTACAGAAGGGGGTCTGTAATTCTTTGCATTTTACGCAAAAAATCCTTTCAAATATAGGGCCCTTTGATTTATTTATCGGGGTAGTGCCGGAAATTAACCACATTATAAGGAACTCATCTTTTCTGCAATGATATTGGCCACTCTTTCTCCATCCATGGCAGCACTCACAATGCCACCTGCATAACCCGCACCTTCGCCGCAGGGGAAAAGGTTTTTGATCTGAGGATGTTCCAGTGTGACTGCATTTCTCGGAATACGAACGGGAGAAGAAGTGCGGCTCTCGGTAGCGACTATAATGGCATCATTGCTGTAATAACCGCGCATTTTCTTACCAAATGATTGCAAGGCCGACTGAAGGCTTTTCTGAATGAATGAGGGCAATACAGTTCGCATATCACCGGAAACGATACCGGGCAAATAGCTGCATTCGGGTAAAGAAGATGAAATTTTATTATTGCAGAAATCTACCATTCTTTGTGCAGGGGCAACAAATTTTCCGCCACCGGCATTAAATGCTTTTTGTTCGATCGATTGTTGAAAACGCATTAGGGTCAAAGGTGTAGGGTGTAAGGCAGAAGCTGTATTTTGAAATGCTTCTTCCTTAAGCCTTTTACCTTCTACCTTTTCCCTTTTAAAATAGTCTACCGCATCTTTCATTTCAACAGTCACTACCATTCCACTGTTGGCAAAAGGATTATCTCTTTTTGAAGGGCTCCATCCGTTTACTACTAATTCATTAGGATTGGTTGCAGCCGGTGCGATGATGCCGCCCGGACACATGCAAAAACTAAATACACCTCTTTCATTTACCTGTTCCACCAAACTGTAGGAGGAAGGCGGTAAATGCTCGTCACGTAAAGCACAATGATATTGAATGGAATCAATTAATGTTTGCGGATGTTCAACCCTTACGCCTAATGCAAATGGTTTTGCTTCGATCAGGATATTTTTATGATCTAGTAATTCAAACACATCTCTGGCAGAATGGCCCGTTGCCAGAATAACTGCATCGGCAAAAAAGGAATCTCCGTCAGCGGTTTTTACAGCTTTTAAATGATCGTTCTCTATTATAAAATCGGTCAGCTTTTTTTCAAACAAGAAAATCCCTCCGCATGCTGTGATCTGTTCACGCATGGCTGTAATGATCTGAGGTAATTTATTAGTGCCGATATGCGGATGTGCTTCGTAAAGGATGTTTTCTTCGGCTCCAAACTGTACAAATAAATTGAGTATTCGGTTGATATCTCCGCGTTTAGAACTTCGGGTGTATAATTTCCCGTCGCTGTAAGTCCCTGCACCCCCTTCGCCAAAACAATAATTACTTTCGGGATTGATGATACCCTCTTTATTCAATGCTGCCAGGTCTCTTCTTCTGGCTCGTACATTTTTTCCTCTTTCTAAAATGATGGGTTGAATTCCTTTTTCTAAAAGACAAAGTGCAGCAAATAATCCTGCAGGCCCTGCTCCAACAATGATCACTTTTTTGTTTGAATGATCGACTTCTTTAAAGGAAATCCTTTCGATCTCTCTTTGATGAAAAGGTTCATCAATAAAAGTTTTCAGTGTAAGATTCACCCAAACCTGTTGCCGGCTTCTGGCATCAATGGATTGCTTAGTTTTATAGAAACCTGTAATGGCAGATTCTGAAAGTCCAGATGATTGAGCTAAATGTCTGCGAATGTATGTAATATCAGAAGCTTCCGCTGGCTTCAGTTTAAGAGTAATGTCTTTTTGCATGAAGAACGTTTCAGAGGTTTAAGAGGTTTAAAGTTGCTGGCATCTGACTTTTCAAACATCTTAAACCTTTTGACTTATTAAACCTAAAAAGGAAGATCGTCCACTGCATCAGCAGGAGGTGCGTCAGGTACAAAATCGGGCGCATTATTCTGCTCACCCAGCTTTACCGATTCCATTCTCCAGGCATCCAGATTGGTGATATAATTTTCTTTACCGTCTTTCACCCATTTGCTTCCCTTCAAATTAAACAACACTTTTACTTCGTCACCAATATTGAATCTGTCGGGCATAGCCGTTTTGTCTTGTACGCATTGAAATTTTACATAATTGGTAATGGCGCGTCCATTAATGTCTTCTGTCTTTTCAACTACAAATTCTCTTGTTTTAAAAGTTTCTGTGCGTTGAACAATATCGAATTTGGCAACTAATTTTCCGATGATTTCGTAACTCATATTTTCTGTGTTTGAACAGCAAAAGTAGTTCTTTAATTTTTTTTCAGCTTCAATTAAAAATCAGATGATTTCTTTCTACAATATTGTATCTTTCATCTCCCGCCCTTGCCGATTATGTTAAGAAAATTCATTACATATTTTCTGCTCTTTTATGCAGTAATGGAAGTTACTGTTTGCGATGCACAAACAGCCGTCATTGAATTCAACAATTACAGGATTGAGAATAAATTAAAACCTGACAGTGATCTTCTGAAATTATTAATGCCATATACAGACAGTGTACACAAATCAATGAATGCTGTGATAGGATTTTCCATTAATGGGTTGGTCAAGAAACAACCCGAAAGTATTCTTGGGAATTTTATGGCTGATTGTATGAAACTGATGGCTGAAAAAAAGTTTGATCAAAAAGTAGATATCGCTTTTATTAATTACGGCGGGATCCGATCTTATATTCCGAAAGGAGAAGTTACCATAGGAAAAATATATGAACTGATGCCTTTTGATAATTTGATCGTTCTTCAAAAATTATCCGGTAAGGTCCTCCAACAATTCCTGGACAAGATGGCAAGCAGGGAAGGTTGGCCTGTTTCGGGATTAACCATGTCTATAAAAGACCGAAAAGCCATCCATGTTTTGATAGACCAAAAACCATTGGATGAAAATGCAACTTATGTAGTTGCCAACTCAGATTATATTGCCAATGGCGGAGACGATTGTGAAATACTGAGAGGTATTCCTCAGATCAATAATGGTTATCTGTACAGGGATGCTTTGATCGAATATATTGTATCGTTGAGCAGGAATGGAAAAACAATTGATGCCAAAACTGATAACAGAATAGTTTATGCAAATTGACAGGAGAAAATTCATCCAACAAAGCTCATGGGCAGGTGCTTCATTATTGGCATCTTCTATATTGCCATATGATGCATTTGCGGAAAAGGAAACTGATCAAATCACCATTTTGCATACCAATGATACACATAGTCAATTAGATCCCTTCCCAATGGATGGAAGTAAAAATGCCGGGCTGGGTGGTGTAGCAGAAAGAGCAGCATTGATTAAACAAATCAGAGCCGAAAATGCGAATGTTTTGTTACTGGATGCAGGTGATATCTTTCAGGGAACACCTTATTTTAATTTGTATAAAGGTGAGCCTGAAATGAAAGCGATGAGCATGATGCGCTATGATGCTGCAACAATGGGAAATCATGATTTTGACGCAGGAATAGAAAATTTTGCAACACAAATTAAACATGCTAACTTCCCTATCATTATCTGCAATTATAATTTCAGCAATACCGCAATGGACAATAAATTTATTCCATATAAGATATTTCAAAAAGGGAAACTAAAGATTGGAGTGTTGGGAGTTGGTATAGAATTAAAAGGATTGGTTGCTGAAAACTTATATGAAAAAACTGTTTATCAGGAACCGATCGAATGTGCAAATAAAACTGCTGAATTGCTGAGAAAAAATAATTGCGATCTTATTATTTGCTTGTCACATCTCGGCGATAAGTACTCCGAAAATAAAGTAAGTGACGAAATACTGGCAAAAGAATGTTTCGACATAGATTTAATTATTGGCGGACACACCCATAAATTTTTTGATTCTCCTAAAGTTTACCGAAATCAAAGAGGAGGCGATACCGTTGTAAATCAAGTGGGATGGGGCGGAATAGCGCTCGGCAGGTTGGATTATTCACTTGTCCGATCGGAAAAGAAAAAGTCATTTAAGACCCATACTGTTGTTATAGGGAAAAAACAAGAGAATAAAAAATTTTTTTTTCAACATAAAGTGTACATATTCGCATTCTGTATTAATTTTTTGAAAACATCATTTATCGGTTTTAAAAAATTAAGCAACCAAAACAGGAATTACAAAGAGCATAAAAATCTTAACTCATTATAAAAGTCATTTAATTATTGTATGGCAAAAAACGCTGAAGTTGTCTGGACTAACTGCTTAAAGATTATCAAGGATATTGTAGAATGGCAACATTTTAAAACTTGGTTCGAACCTATCAATCCCGTTGAATTAAAAAACAATGTTTTATTGATACAGGTTCCGAGTCAGTTTTTTTATGAGTACCTCGAAGAACATTATGTAAACCTTTTAGCCAAAACTTTAAAAAGAGAATTAGGGAAAGATGCTAGATTAGAATACCGTATCATGGTGGACAGTGGTAATGGTCGTAACGGTAGTATGGACATTCCTGCAAGTGGAATGAAAACTTTCAGCAATAACGAAATGAACTTTCCTTTGGTGATAGATAACCCTGTTAAAAATCCTTTTGTTATTCCGGGTTTGAAAAAGATGCAGATAGATCCTCAATTAAATCCAATTTATATTTTTGATGCTTTTATAGAAGGCGATTGTAACCGTGTAGCCCGCCGTGCCGGAAAAACAGTAGCAGAAAAGCCGGGTGCCAACTCATTTAATCCATTGGTTATTTATGGTGGTGTTGGTTTGGGAAAAACACATCTGGCACAATCCATAGGAAATGAGGTAAAAAGACTGCATCCCAATAAAGTGGTATTGTATGTGAGCAGCGAAAAATTCATTAATCAGTTTCAGGACCATAGCCGTAATAATGCCATCAATGATTTTATTCACTTCTATCAATTGATCGATGTTTTGATCATCGATGATGTACAATTTTTCAGTCGTGCCGAAAAAAGTCAGGATGCATTCTTCGCCATCTTCAATCATTTACATCAAAGCGGGAAACAATTGGTATTGACTTCCGATAAACCGCCAAAAGATCTGGATGGTATGCAGGAAAGATTACTGAGCCGTTTTCGTTGGGGTTTAAGTGCAGATCTTCAATTACCTGATTACGAAACAAGGATCGAGATCCTGGAACGTAAGATGAAGAATGATGGTTTGGATATGAGCAAAGAAGTAGTGAAATATGTTGCTTATAATATCAGTACCAATGTGAGGGAACTGGAAGGTGCATTGATCTCATTACTGGCGCAATCATCACTCAATAAAAAAGATATCGACCTGGAACTGGCCAAGAAAGTGTTGCGGAATTTTGTAAAGACCAGCAGCAAAGAAATTACCATCGAAGCCATTCAGAAAATGGTATGCGAATATTTTGCCGTGCCTTATGAAAGATTATTGCATAAGACAAGAAAGAGAGAGATCGTACAGGCAAGACAAATTACCATGTATCTGGCCAAAGCATTTACCAAAAATTCTTTAAAAACAATTGGCGAACATTTTGGTGGAAGAGATCATACCACGGTGATACATTCCTGTCAAACCGTAAAGGATTTGATGGATACAGATTCTATCTTCCGTGAGAATGTGATGGAGCTAACACAGAAAGTTCAGTTGGCAGCCATGTAAGACATTGTATAAACAATATTTTGAATCTAAATTCTGTAAATAATAAATATGGGATTTAGATTTTTATTTTTTAGGATTTTACACATCGTCTCCCTATTTTTGCAGCCCTCAATATAAAGAGGTAATCCACTGAGGTGAGGTGGGTGAGTGGCTCAAACCAGTAGTTTGCTAAACTGCCGTACGGGTTAAACTGTACCGAGGGTTCGAATCCCTCCCTCACCGCTTTTTAACAAGTTCAAACGAATTCAAAGCCTGTAAATTATTGATTTACAGGCTTTTTCTTTTTTGTAACATTCTCAAATAACCCCAAATAACAGCAAATTCGGGGGACTAATTCGGGACTTTTACATTAAAGAAAATTTACAAGTCCCTTTTTCTTTGCAATTTATTGAAAATCAACTTGTTCAAACATTGAACATCTTGATTTTGTCTGTTTGTAAATCTAATTTTATAACATTTTAAAACAAAAGATGTATGATTACAAACAGATTCAGTTTGTTGTTTCATTTAAAGAAACCAAACGATTATTTGAAAGGTGATATGCCAATTTATATGCGTATCACTATCGATTCCCAACGGGTGGAATTATCCGCACAAAGAAGTTTTGATCCCAACAGATGGAATGTCAAAGCAGGCCGTGCAAATGGAACAAAAGAAGATGCCAAAACATTGAATTCTTATCTTGATACGCTGCAAATAAAAGTGCATGAAGCGCATCGGGAATTATTAGCAACTAATGAAGTAATTACTGCTGAAAAATTAAAAAATAAGTTGCAGGGAAAAGATGAAGAAAGACCAAGAATGTTGCTGGAAATTTTTTCAGAACATAATAAGCAAATGACGAATCTTATTAAAAAAGACGAATATGCCAAAGGCACATTAACTCATTTTGAAACAACGTATGGTCACACGGAGAGCTTTTTATTATGGAAATATAAATTAAAGGATATTTCTATTGACAAAATTGATTATGGCTTTGTTAGTGATTTTGAATATTATCTAAAAACTGAAATCTGCGCACACAACACAGCGATGAAATATCTCGGTGATCTGAAAAAAATCATATTGATATGCGTCAGCAGAAGATGGCTTTTTTATGATCCATTTCTTGGATATAAGATGACCAGACGGGATGTACAGAAAGATTTCTTAGTAGAAACAGAATTGCAGGCTATTGTAGAGAAAGCCTTTGTAACAGAACGACTTTCTTTGGTTCGGGATATTTTTATTTTCAGTTGTTATACCGGATTGGCATATGCCGATGTTAAAAAATTAAAATTATCTGAAATTAGAATCGGGATTGATGGTAATAAATGGTTGTTTATTCAAAGGCAAAAGTCCGATACTCCGGCACCGGTTCCATTACTACCACCTGCATTAGCAATATTAAATAAATACAAAGATCACCCAAGATGTGTGAACTCCGATCTTGCTTTACCGATACTCTGTAATCAAAAAATGAATGAGTATTTAAAAGAAATTGCAGGAGTGTGTGAAATCAATAAAACACTCACCTACCATACAGCCCGACACACATTTGCAACTACTGTAACATTAAACAATAATGTACCCATTGAATCTGTAAGTAAAATGATGGGGCATAAAAGCCTTAAACAAACGCAGCATTATGCTAAAATCCTGAATAAGAAAGTGGGAGAGGATATGGCAATATTAAGCAGGCATTTAGGGCAAAAGGTGGCGGTGTAATTAAACTAACACTTGGAGGTCACAATTTGTGACCTCCATTATTATTTAAATCTCCATTAAAAATTAAAATATGAAAAAATCAAACCAAAGCGTTCAAATAAAGAACGAGATAATTATGAATAAGATTTATATAGTAAGAGGGCAGAAAATAATGATTGATAGAGACTTAGCAGAATTATATAATGTAGAAACAAAACGACTCAAAGAAGCTGTAAGAAGAAATATAAATAGATTTCCCGAAGATTTTATGTTTGAAATGACCGAGGATGAACTCAGAAATTGGAGGTCGCAATTTGCGTCCTCCAATTTTTCTGATAAAATGGGATTGCGATACGCCCCTTTTTGCTTCACTGAACAAGGGGTCACAATGCTTTCTTGTATTCTGAATAGTGATAGAGCCATTTCTGTGAATATTCAAATTATACGCATTTTTATAAGCATGAGGGAAATGCTAATGACTAATAAAGATATTTTACTAAAAGTGGAGCAACTGGAAAGAAAAGTGAATAAACATGATGAAGACATTCAACTTATCTTTCGGTATTTAAGACAACTGCTAAATCCGCCACAAGAACCAAGAAGAAAAATTGGATTTATTCAGGATGGAGAATAATGTTTTATAATCGAAGAATTCATAATAAATGACTATCAGTAACTTTTATAAATAATTATATGCAAACAAGAGAAATTATAATATAGCAAAGTCCGGACTGTGTTTGAATTTGAGTAGAAAAATAGATAGCCTATCTGAAGGGCTTTTATTTATAGAATCCTCTTAGACGTTCAATAAATATTTCCGCAATATCCTTGTCCATTCTTGACGCTATTTCAGTACTCATGTCTTTTAATCTATCCTCATTAAAAGTAAAACGCTCATTATATATGGCTCCTCCCAATTTGGCGATAAACTGATTGGGTACATTTTTGATGCGAGCATAAAAAGCCAGTAAGCTTTCAGCATCGGTGTATTTTTTCCTTTTCAATTCGGGTATGTCATCAAATTCATTGCCTTGTAAACCATCCGAATGCTTTACTGCATTATTCACCCGTCTTAATTGGTTAATTTCTGTATAGCCCTCCAGTTGCTCAATAAGAATAGATTTTGCCTTCAAAAACTCGATAAGTGTATTCCATTTAAACAGTTGCCTTGAATTTTTAATGCCGTATCCAATATCCAATAAACGCTTGATATGAATTTCCAAATGTTTGTATGCGTAAATAATCTGAACTTCAGCGAAAGCGTTTAATTCCTCTTCAACATAATGCGCATCCATTGCCGAGTCATATCCCTGAGCAATTAATTCTTCCGGACTTTTGCCTGACTGATCAGCCAAAGCAATAAATTTTTCAGGCTCCTCGCGTTTCATTTTTTCAAAGGCGTTAAAATGATTATAATGCCCATCCCGTAATTCAATCAGGTTTTTCATAATCTTTTCCAACTCGTAATCAAGAGGATTTTGAAAATAAATGAAGTAACTGTCGATTGCCATTTTATGCAATTCACGCTGATCGTGAATGTCTGGTCTGTCATCTGAATTGTTGTCGTTCTGCATGAGCAAATTTTATTTTATTAAAAAATAAGGCAGAGAAAAAAGCATAGAACGGTTGAGTGAATATTTTATTCTTTGAATTCTTTAATCGAACTTAAATTAAACTTTTGCTGAACGAGCCAAAGAAAGGATTCTTCAAAACTTTTATATTCTTCAAGTACACCAATAACTTTTCGGAAGGAAGCTGTGTCATTATTGGCAAGATGGATCATACTTGCTTTAACAATAGCGTCAATAACATCCTCTTCTTTCGTATTAAGTGTATTGGTATATTTTGTCCTGTTTGCCAGAGTAAGAATATGATTGACACCCAGACTGAGAGTAAGTTCAGGTTTGGTCTTGGTTTTCCCCATCCCTGTTGCTTCAAGTGTAAACAAATTTATGTCATATTCAAAATCGTGCGCAATGAGGTAGCTTATAAGAATTTGGGCGACTTTGAACAGGGCCATACCCTTTTCATTTTCTGAACAAGGATTTTCCAGGCTGCATGAATCGTCAAGATGTTTTTTTAAAATAATTCTACTGGAATATTTTGTTAACAGTATTTCATCAAAGAGTAACTGAAGACTTACACTGTTGTTCCAGTAATATTTTCCTGCTTCACAGATTAGCGGACCATTTTCGATTTCAGGATCATACTGTTTCAGTAGATGATCATAATTTTGAGTTGTCACAAGAATTCGGCAGGCAGCAATTTTGAAAGGCATTACCTCTACCCAATATATATTTCTTTGTCTGAGCAGCCTTTTCAAAGAAAAGTAAAAGCCGACCTGACCGTATCGTGAACCATTTTTCCAGTCATTGGGTGATAGCCATGTTGCAAAAATTTTTTCCCTCTTCAAAACTTCGCTCTCTTTGACGATACTCGGTATTAGCTTACGGTCATTGATAATCCTTAAAGCGGGCTGGATATGTGAGAAATGGGACAATTCGATTACCTGTTCGCGGTTATCTATGGTGGCAGCATATTTTGCCCATGGTTTGCGGATCGGTAGCATCACGTAAAATTAGCAGTAGTTATTGAATAATGCATATGTATAGATTTTTTGATTACGTAAGTACTTAACTATTTTGAAATAAATAGCACAATAGGGTTGATAACAGATTACAGAACAGCATACAAAGAAGTGAAAAATCTAGGTTTTTTGTAAAAGAAGATGATAATTTGTCAGAAGAAGATCCTTTTTAAAATGATCGAATTATTTTTTTCTTTTTCCGTTTTCTTAATTGATACGGGGTATTATTATACTGTTCAATAGGATTGACTAATTCTTCCCATACTTTTCCTAAAACAAGATGTTGATTGGCGGATAGTTTTGGTTCTCTTTCCGATTGAATGCTGCGATTTTGTTTCGCATTTCTGGAAATATTATTCTTCGAAACCAAACTTAACTGTTGGGATTCACCACATTTTTCGAGTATGATTTTAGCGGAATATTCTTTGCCAATGTCACTGCCATTAAAAACACATTTAGTAGTAAAATCGATATAAGTCAAACCATAAATAATGCCCTGCTCATTTTGGCGAACCACTAAACTGATCCTTTCTTTTTGTAAGGCTTCTTTGAATTTTTCCAAACCTTTTTTAGGCATGATCATGATCCAGTCAATAGAAGTTTTGAGATGTTTTTTATGTTCCTGTCTTAATGATTCATTTTCTTTAAATTTGTTCTCCAGAAAAGTAAGTGTTGGTTTAGAGTAAATAGAACTGGCTTTTATCGGCACACCAATTTTGTTACCCTGTTGATCCAATACCCTGTAGAGCAGCCCCCGATTTTTATAAATTCTCCCTTCTTCTTTACCCCTGTCAGCAACGATATTATAAAGTTTAAGAACTGCGTTTAATTCTGCAAGCGAAGTGTATTTAAATTGATTCAAAACAGCATCTAAAACATTGGTGATCCCTCTTTTTGTTTCCGCTTTTCCGTAAACGATTCTTTGCGTATTCAGGGGCTTAATTTCTTCTTTTAGTTTTTGTTTTTGCTGCTCTGCTTTTTTTAAACCGAAAGAAATTTCAATTTCTTTTCTTGCCTGAGTGGATTGGTTTCGCCCTATATTAAAAGTATCAATGCGTTTTCCATCGGCTTTAATATTGGTCGTTACAATATGTATATGTGGATGACCCGCGTCATGGTGTTCGTAAATAAGATAAGGTTGCTCGCCAAAACCAATTTTTTGCATATAGGTTTCAGCGATGGAAATTAATTTTTCTTTCTCTAATTTTTCCGAAGGATCGAAGTTGAGTGAGATATGCAAAGTGTTTGTTTTGGCTCTTTCATTTAATGCAATTTGTTTTTCAAACCGTTCTAATTTTTGATAGAAATTTAAGTGATCAGTATCCAGTAAAAAGTTTACAGCCTGCAGGCAAACTGCTTTTCCTTCCTGCACTTTTTTTTCATTATAATTCAGTGCGCGGCTGATGCTTCCGGGCGTGGTTATTTTTGCGACCATAGCTGATGAATTGTGTTTAGTTTTTCTTTGATCTCATCCGTTTTTTTAAGGAAATTATTTTTGAGTGATTCATTGAGAATTGCCCATGATTTTAATTCAGAAATTGTGTCCATTGTATGCATTTTATGGACTGCCTGATTGAAGTTGTTAGCGATGCCATGCAACTCATTTTTCAACAAAATCATCTCTGACAAAAATTCATCTGCGGTCTTGTTACGGTAATGAATTGTTACAGGTTTGTGCAGAGAAATTTTACGGATATACTCGCTGAGTTTACTGCAGGTGGTTGCTTTAAAAAGACGATTTAATTGTTTAATTTCTTCTTTATTGTAGCGGACTGTTACCCTGCAATCTTTCAGCATTTTGATTTCATTTTCTTTCATCACGGTTTCTATTTGATCAATCATCACACTATTACAACATCTGCCTTAATACCCGCAGCGACTCCGGAAGCGAAGGGCGAGATGCCGCCAATTGTCAGACAATTGAACATCTCGCCGATTCCGAAAAGAGAGAATCTAAGCCGATTTGTATAAAGGTAAAATGTGTAAACGGCAGAAAAAATACCTGTTCAAATTCTGAACACCTGAAATATCCTAATGAATAATATAAACAAAGAGTATTCATTAATTTACATGCATGAATCTATATCTTTCTTTACAAGACAGATTAAACAATCAGCATGAAGCCATCAAGGAAATTATTGAAGGCATTTCAGAAAAAGGTCTGGGAAAAAATCATAAAAGATAAATGGAGCATCCATGACAATATTGCACACCTTGCCGGATGTCAACCGATTTTCATTGATCGTATTCAAGCTATTCTCTTAAATGACGAAGCAAGTTTTGAAAGTTATGTTGCAGAATATGATGAAGAATTTCCGGCATGGAGAAATATGGAAACTGTTGAATTGTTTGAACATTTATATTGGGACAGATAAGCGCTTTTTCGTTTGATCTCTTTGATGCCAGAAGGAAAATTATTGCGTACTGGTATCCATAAGAAATATGGCCGGTTAAATATGCTACAATGGACGGAATTTTTTCTACTGCATGAAACGCATCATATCTTCACAATTTTCAGATTAGCGAACGGAATAACGCAGTATTAAATTTTTATTTTCTGAATAAAAAAAGGGGCTATATCAGCCCCTCATCTGCCATTGACAAATACTTTTCATTGGTAACAATTAAATGATCCATTAAACTCATGTCGAGAAATTTCGCAGCTCCTTTTATTTTCATAGTCAATTCCTGATCCTGTCTGCTGGGTTGTAAATTTCCTGAAGGATGATTGTGTGAAAGTATAAACCCTGTCGCATTTAATTTTAAAGCGGTAACCAATACTAATTTCGGATCAGCTACTGTACCCGATACACCACCCGTTGACAAATCATAAATGCCCAATACTTTATTTGCCCTGTTGAGATATAGAACTTTGAATTGTTCCTGTAATTCAATCTTGTTTTCATCCCAATTGGAAATAAAAATCTCATAAGCATCTTTTGATTTTTGAATCACCGGTCTTTCAGAAGCTTTGACTTTTGATTTGTAAATCAATTCGATTTCCGCAACCTGTGTTAATACCTGACAGTTGATTGTCTGTTCCATAACTTAAAGATTTAATTGTTTTAAAAATTTATTATGGAACTGTCTCCGGCTTTCGGGAATTAAGGCAAGGAAGCAACGGAATAAATAGTATCTGAAATAGTATAGGAAAAGAATTCTTTATGCCGGAATTTCCTTGCCGCTCCAGCAGCCGAAAGCCGAACTTTGCGCAGTAATAAATGAAGAAAGTAAAGTTTTGTATTATACTTTTATTTCGTGTAGGTTCTCCATCCTTGTCATTTATTTAAGAAAGAAAACAAGACAAAAAAATCAGGATACTGCGAATATGATTTTGATACCCAAACCGAACTTAATTTTTATATCAACGCCCCTTATTTTAATATCTAATCATTTTTTCTGCAATTCCCTCGTACCAGCCAAGAGGGATTGCGGGAAAAATGATTGCATTCCTTTAAAACTTCTCTACAAAAGGTTTAAGTAAATCATGGATGTACTTTTTTCGAGAATACCTCAAAAAATAAAATTAACCCCTTGTTTATGCCAGAAACTTTCGCCCGAAGATTCCTGCAAAACAAGAATTGAAAAATATTGAGTTATCTTAATGGAATTAATGAAAATGTTATCTTGAAATTATTAATTGTATCAAAAGTTAACTAAGAATTAAATGGATATGGTCATTGACTCATCTCAGGTTGATGTGAAGGCAAAACTAACGCAGCATCTCCCATCCTTATTGCAACTAATGGGGAATAACCCTTTTAAGTGGGATGAAGTGAATGCGATATTCATCGAAAAATTTACGAAACGGTATGAAGAGTATATTGCCGATAATAACTATCTACAGGTAGAAATTACTTTTTACGATGTGATTACGCAAAAGTTATCTGGTAACCATAAATATCTATACCTGTTTACTTATTTTGATAATTTATTGATTGATCTGAACAAGTATTTGCCAGATAAAAAGAAAAGTTTGCTTTCAGGAACATTTTGGCACCTGTTAACAAATTGGGATTTGAAGTTCCTGAATTTTATCGGCGAACTCTCCGTATTGAATAACCTGCTCAAGAGCGGTTATGAACTGGAAATGGTCGAAGAAAAAATGCCAAACGGGAAACGAATGGACTTCAAAGTGAAATCCACAACGGGTAAAATGATTTTAGTAGAAGTGGTAAACATACATTTACCAGATAAAGGGGACAAAACAGATAAGCAACTCGTCAAAAGTATCAGAAGGAAACTGGTTGCCAAAGTAAATATGAAATCAAAAAAGAGTCTAATCAATACCGTATTTCACCTTGTGCCGGTGCTATGGGGAAAACATCAAATGCTGCTAAAAGTAAAAGATCTTTATGATACACATTTAGATTTACAACACCTGAATATTTATGAACCTGTAGCCTATAGTTGTTTTATTTATGAGAATCAGTATATCATCAAATTTGGTAGCTTAAAAACACTGCTTAATATTTAAAAAGAAACATGAAAATCTGAAAATGATAATACCCTCTACGATTTTAAATCAGGATTAAAATAAATCAGGATGTCATGATTCCATACAAAAAAACTGGTAATCAAGTTTATCAATGATTGCTGCGAAAGATTAGTCACATGGAAAATTTTTATCCTTGTCCCTGCTTTGGTTGTTTCGTTTTCTTTAATGTGCATTGTCAGGCGTTTATCAAACTGATCGTCGGTATAAAAACGAATAGCTCCATCGCAATGTTCCACTATCCCTGAATCTTTCCTTAAGATAGCGTGGAAGTACCTGCTTCCTCTTTTATTTAAACATTCTTTTTTGGGTAATTCTTCGCAGGTAAAGTGGATTTCATCATCGGACGGCTTCCAAATTATTTCTGTTTTCAGAATATCTCCCTTGTCGGGATTATCCGGTATAAATTCTGTTTGTTCAGAAAATTTCAAAGCCTTTATCCTTTCCCAGTCAAGCAGCTTGCCGTACACCTGCATCCGGTAAGACATCTGTTGAAAATGTTCTTTCGGATGATGTATCAAAGGATCAAGTCTGATTTTTACTTTTTCTGTAAGTTCAGCATTATATAATTCATGCAACAGCCAGTAAGTAGAATTGGCTGCATTTGTGGAAGGAGCAAGTGTAAAAACTTCATTGCCTTTGCAAAACCCGCCGCCATATCCGTCCAGTTCGTGCATATATACCAATCCATCTTTGTCTATTATAGTATCCATTAAATCAGGATGCCCAAAAGGGGGCGGTACGAGGCTTTCATCAAGAAGCAATTGCTTCCTTAATTTCCCTATCTGTATTTCTAATTCTTCGATTAAAAAATATAATTTCCATTGAAGTTCTATATCCTCCCTCTTCGACATCAGGGAGGAGAAATAGGCGTATTGGTTTTTAAACTGATTTAATTCATTTTCAGGAATGGAAGCAATGTCATTTAATAAGGATCCGCGAAATTCATGTTCAAGGTCATCATATACTGTGTAGACCTCGAAAAGCGGTGACATCATAGCTGCTGCAAAATGAGGTAGCGAAGACAGTGTTTGCATGGTTTTAAAATATATTTCTGAATAGTGAATTAAATGTACATAAGTGTGACTGCTACGCAAAGGAAGTTTTTCTTGTTTTATTGTCTCGTTTAGTGTAAAAAAATCATAAAGAAATTAATAAGTATTGAAGTTGAGTTGGTTTTTAGTCGCCTGCTTTTCGATCATTCATATATTTGTTCAGCCAACGTGCTAATTCTGCATTTTTGTTTTCTCCTGCACAATACCTGCCATCAGGGAGGATCATAATTTGGCATTCATCGGTTAACAGCCTTATTTCATTATTTCTGGCATATACAAGTGCGGTCTCCACAAGAGTCTTTATAAATTCTTCCAGACTTTCTCCATCCTCGGTTATTGATTGAATAAACTCGGTATCGTTAACGTAATTAATATATTCATTTTGACAAAGTCGGAGAATGACAATAAATTGTTTTTTAGATAAAAACTTGGGTGCCCAAGAAATTTTTTCACTTCTTGCTTCTGATAAAATCTGCTCTGAAAATGGGTAATAATTATACATCCATCCGAAATTGCCTTCTTTGTATGTACCTAATTTACAATTAATATATTTGTGAACTGGCTCGGAATCGAAATCATAGCCAAAAATTGAAGATGAGATATTGAATTTATATGATAACCGTGTCCATATAAATTCAAGCAAATGATTAATTGGATTTTCGTGAGAAGAAACTAGAATTGGCCAATAAAATTCCTCATTACTGAATGGCATTGCATAAGGCATTCCATTATTTTTAACTATTGAATATTTACCGCAAATAATTAAATTGGGTAAGCTCCCTGCACCAAATCCCCTGGCAGGTCCTTTCTCTGCTTTACTGCCCAGAAAATTAGCAAAAGCTTCTCTAAATGAAAACTCAGTTTTAAAGCCGAAGTAACCAAATACTATTCGTAAAGGAAAGTATGCTTCCATTAAAAGAGTATGATAAATGTATTGCTGTTCTTCAGTATACAAATGAAGATCTTCTCTTTTCGGAAGCTCAATTCTTAACATCGATCTCCACGCATCTCTTAGCGCATGAATAATATAACTTTCTCCATCTTTCTCCGGTTCTCTGCTAACATCGATAACAGTTTTTAGATTAGAATAAGAATCATGGAGAGCATTGGAGTAAAGCGTCTTTTTTACTTCAATTACGGCAATCACCTGCAAAAAATGATAGATATATTTTTCTGTAAACGGGAGTTTGTCACCTTCGCCTTCTACCAGCATACAATCAATTTCTCCGCTTACATCTCCTTTTGCGTTCTTGATTTTACCACTGACGATTTTTAAATTAAGACCTTCAAAAATTCCTTTGTTGAGAATTTCGTGTGTTAACCCCTCATACATATCCCCAATTAAAACAGGATGATCAACAATTTCATATTTCTTAATCAATTCTGTTCCCTTGGCTTTTATTTCTTCCAAAAGGTCTGCAATTGTTTTTATCATAGAAATAAAGTTTTAATTAAATTCAAAACAAAATTGAGCCTAAATATTTTCTTTACAGTCATAAAGATGAAAAAGGGTATATAGCATCAGTAAATATGCCCCTATATTATAGAAGCTATGTGATTCGCCATGAAGCATCGGGTTTCTCGCAAGATGCAAACGATCAGCAATAAGATGAACATTCCACCTGTCAGAAGGAATTTCTGCCTGAGCCAACTTTGAAGTTGTAAACGAATCTATCTCGTTAAGTGCTGCCGCTATGGGCAATGAAGTGTGTTGTAATTGTTCAAAAGCTGATTTTATAGTCAGGTCGAGTTTTTTGTTCTCGACATCGAGTTGCCGGATATATTCTTTTTTGCCATTTCTGTCAAAGAAGTCATAATCCATTGGGCGGAAACCGAGTTTATGTTTAGCATAGAATTCAAGTACTCCAAACATAAAAGTTGTTCCTATGATTCCACTGGTAAATGTGTCACCTTTCAATATCATTTCGGCAGCAATTTTGATTGTATTTGTTAATTCAGGTTTGATAAAGTCCCTTGGAAGCTTAGTAAAATAATTTTCAGTAAACCAAATAACATCAGGATACCAGGCTGTATAAGTTCCGTAAAAACTCCGACAGAGTATTAGTTTGGAAAGATAAATTTTCAGATCAATGTCAATCTCATCGTAGAGGATAAATTTTGAAAGCAATTGTTTGCCATCATTCCCAAAAGGATATTCTTCGAATTTGCTTTCTGCAATCAATTTTTTATAATCTGTGATGGTCATAAAGATTCATTACCGGTTTTTTCAGTAGTTAGCCTTAAACTGTTATTGCTAATCCTTTTTCTTACTACGACTGTAAGAAAATAAATGCCACAATATTGCTTTTTTTCAGCCGATCTCGCATTCTAAAGCGGAGCTTATAAATAAATGTAGCGTTTTTGGCTGTTGTTTTATTCATTGATTTGCATTTTTAAGTTCAATCCTGCAAAACAGACTTATGTTGAGAGACATGTGGTGAATATCAAAATGATCAGCGTCCACTGAGAATGACTACATTTAAATATTGTTGTATACAAAAATCAAAAAAATGAGTAGTAAAACATTTGCTACAATTTCAAGGGAAGAGTGTTTGTCTGTGTACAAAAAAATTCTTACGCATTCAGATGTAAAATGGGAATCCGGAAAAAAACTCGCTGAAATGAATGATGCCGGGGGTGCAGTTTCATTGGCTATAATCAGTGTCGAAGAACTGATAAAAGCAATTATTATTTTTTTGGATGGTAATGGATTTGAGTTCAGAAACGTAAAGGGTATGAATGCTTTTTTTGAGCAACATCAAATCAGATATATTCTTGCTTATGCAATGTTTGCAATGAGTCTTTTCGGTGAAGATCTCTTAAAGTTCATTGATAAAGTTCATACCAATCCGAATGAAATACTTGAATTAAACAGGGAAAGAAAAGAGAATAAATCTGCATTTGACCGAAGGATAAAACACTATACTGTTAAAAAAATGGTTTTGCTGAAAAAAGAGTTCGAATGGTTTTCAAAAATTGATATATTCAGGCAAGATGGTTTCTATAGCGACTACGAAAATCAACTTAAAAATCCAATAGAAATAAATGCAAAAGATTATAATGAGGTAGCATTGCGGCTTGAAAAGGTCAGGATGATTGGTAAGAAAATAATTGAAGCGTTTGATTCAGCAGATGCACAAATAGTTGAACAATTGGAAAAAATGAAAAATGATCTTAAAGAAAAAAAGCATTATGAGAAATTAGGTGAGACCTTATTGAATATTCGGAAGTATAAGGGGAACCCGTTTCAATTAATTAATACCATTTTATAGTCTGTCAATAGATTACATCTGGGTTTGTATTCTTGCCAATTGCATTTTATTGTTTGTTTACCAAAAGGCTGGCATAAGAAGCATAATTAAAAACAAAAAGATGAATAAGGAACTAATAACAATTTTATTACAGACATGCAGAAATGCAATTTCAGCTTTTGATGAAACATTAAAAACCCAACCCCAACTGCATACTTTCGAAATTAACTGCAATAATTTAAATGACAAATTTCATCTAAACGATATAAGACTTTCTGTAGAATTCAAGAAACTTTTTGAAGATGTTACAAAAATCACAAATCCAGTTGTCTATTGGTTTGTAATAAAAACAAATATTTCTGCGCAAAATATAGTAGATAATTTAATCTGTTACAGAGAAAAAGAAGGTATTAATGCAAGATCAACTCCTGCTTTCAAAAAATTAGATATGAATATTAATTCCAAGATATTGTACGTAGGTAAAGTCAAGAATATATTTTGGGCACGCCTAATTACACATCTCGGATTTCTGAAAGGCAAGGGTCAAACTCAAGGGCTACAATTAAATTCTTGGACACGAGATTTGAATTTAAATTTAGAACTTAATGTTTTGGAATTTAATAAAGAGATGGCTGATTACCTTACTATTATTGAAGTGGAATTTGCAAAACAGATGCATCCAATCTTGGGAAAACATAAATGAATTTTTACTAAATAACTCTTTGTGATGAATAAATTTGGTGGTTTTGAAATTTGATTATTAATTATGAATATTAAGTATCTATTTTTGTAAGTAACTTATTATAACATAAATTAGCATGGGCAGCTATGGGAGACAACCAACATTCAGAAAAAAATGAACTCTTTATATATCTTACTGCAACTTGACAGCACATCCGTAGTAGCTAAAACATTTACAGGAGCAAATATTTTAGGATGGATATTAAGCTCTTTAGTTTGTGTAATACTAACAGTTTTAATCTACCCATATCTTGAGGACAGATTTCAATCATTTGTCGTAAAAAAATTGAACTTCCTAAATATATCAGCCGGACATAAAGTAGCAGGCTTTTGGACACATCGATGGCATGTTAACAGCCAAAATTTTGAACCAATTAATGAAGTTAAAAATGTAGAAATTAAACAGTTTCGTAAACATATATTTGCTCAGTATAATGTTACCGACAAAAAAAATAAAACCTATACTTATCAAATGTTGGGAACAGTAGATAAAGACCAATTAATTACGGGTACTTGGAAAGATATTGAAAAGGGGAATCGTTATCACGGTTGTTTTCAAATCTTTATTGATATAAATGAGCAATCTATGATAGGATATTGGACGGGTTTATCACAGGAGCAAAAAATAAAATCAGACAAATGGGAATGGTTACGAGAGCAATAAATAATAAAAAGCTGTTACAAATTATTTTTCTATTTGTTGGCAACAATTTTAAAACAGTATTATGTTACAAAAAACTTTCCTATTAATTTGCTGTTTGTTTTTCTTATTCATTATTAATGGGCAAAATAACAAAGGTGATACTAATTCTAAAGGGACAAATTATCTAACACAAAGGAAAATAGTACTTGATACTTTAAAAATTCAGACAATTGAACAAAAGCAGATAGAAAAAACTTGGTACAAAGATAATAACATGCCATGGATCGCCGCTATCCTTATATCACTTTTAAGTTTTTTGTTAAACATTCTTCTTGCTAATGCAAATCAAAAGGCATCAAGGTTAAATATCAACAATCAAATTCAATCTTCTTCACAAATTGCTAATAATCAAATTAGGGCAACTTTGAATACAAATAATAGACAAGCTTGGGTTACAGAAGTAAGAAATGTTTTAAGCGAATTGATAACACAATCAAAATCATTTAATATTGAGTTGCACGAATCAACAGTTAACATTGCAAAAAAAAAGGATTTACACGAAAAAGTTACCTACAATCATACCAAGTTATTACTATTGCTAAATCCTGCAATCGAATACCATAAACCATTGTTATCAGCATTAGTTGCTTTTATGACGGTTTTGGACAGAGAATTATTGAATAGTGAAATGAGCCAAGAAATGCGAGGACAATATAAAACTGACAATGTTGATTTTTTCTCAGCTTTACAAAAAATTATAGACAGTGGCAGAAGTTTGTTGTATACTGAATGGGGCAAAATTCAATTAATTACATAAATAAAACCTACATGCAATTCGGTATTTGCAAAAGTGAAACATTACAAACTTTCTTCTTCAGCGGTTGGCTACCAATCTTTGGTGATGTGTGTGCTTGTTTAACAATACCTTTATCACTTCATTAAAATTTCGTTTCTTTATATGTATTGTCATGGATGCGGATATAGCTACAAATATCACGCCTTCCCAAAGACTTGGACGTTATCGGGAATATTAATATGATAGCCCTAACTAACAGAAAAAAGCGGTGAATAAATCACAAAAGAAAAAACTAACAATCTTCAAACTCTTTTCTCAAAACTTAGAATGGGTAAAGGAGCACCCTTCTATTTCATTTCATCCAGATTTTTCCAATGGATATATTTGTCCACTATGTTTTGACGTTTTTTATGAAAAAGATTTACAACCAACCGAAGAAAACTATTTGACTTTAGAAGATATTCCACCAGCTTCACTTGGCGGTAAACCATTGGCTCTTACTTGTAAAACTTGTAATTCAAGAAGTGGACACGAATTAGATATTCATTTATTAAAAAATCTTTTGGAAACGGACTCTCAATTATTCTTACCCAATTCAAAAACAAACGCAACGTTTGAACTTCATGGAAACAAAATCAATGGTACCTTAGAGATTGATAATAATGGAACAGTCAAAATAGATTTACAATCAAAGCGTTCTGCGCCAAAGGAGGCAAATCAGTTTATGAAGGATATGTTTCCCCCAAAAACAATTTACAATCCTTTATTCTATATTGACAAGCTATTTGATGATGAATTTAAAACTCCAACTTTTAAAATGAGGTTTAATCAAACATCAAACGAAAGGCGAGCAGAAATTGCATTATTAAGAATAGCATACCTTTTAGCTTATTCAACTTTTGGAAATGGTTTTTTTATTAATGGCGGTCTTTATAAAGTCCGTGAGCAAATCTTAAATCCAGACAAAGATATTTTGCCAAGAGTTTTTTGGCTTAAATATGATTTTCCAAAAGAAAATGAAGGGATAAATATTATTTCACTCCCAAAAGAACTGAGAAGCTTTCTTGTGGTTTTCAATCTCAAAACAAAAAGTCAATCAAGACAGTTTGGAATTGTACTTCCAGGACCCTCAAGCCCAAGCATAAATGTTTATGACTTTATTACTAATCAACTTTGCGTGGGTGAAGGAACGAAATTTATAAATGCAATACTCGAGCATATTCCCGAAAGAGATTACCTAAGAAAAAAAGAACATGCTTTTGCTTCAAATTGGTATTGGCAAGAATTCACAACAGAACATTACAAGCCAAGACTAAGACCAGATACAATTTTATGACGGAAAAATAAGTACATGCCTATAACATCGTTTATCTTCGTTTTGGAAATAATTTTTAATGACAACCATTTTCAAACTTATAACGACACTACGAAAGGACTTAGCGTTCCTTTTCATGCTTGCTTTACTGACAGTTTGTGTAATAGATTTTTGGCTAATCAATATTCCAGAGCTTTTTAATGGAGGACATGTTTTGGGAACAATTATTGAAAAGTTATGTTTATCATATATTTCTGCGTTTATTTTTTATTTCTTAGTTGTTCATATCAAACAACAAAAGGACAAGAAAAATATTTATAACTATGTAGCTATTAAATCAAATTTAATAATTGCATATGGACAAACTATTGGACGAGATTTGGCAAAAGCTGCTGATGTAACAATGAAAAATTATTACCCAAACAAAAACGAATTATTGGAAATCTGTTCAAAAGTAAACCCGTATTCAGAAACGCCCTTACTTATAAATTTTACAGGACAAAAAGCAAACTGGTTTGAGCATTTTGAAAATTATAGAATACGATCTATGGATGCAATTCAGGAGATTTACGCCAAAATGCCATTTCTTGATACTCAACTTGTGCAGCACCTTTCAAAAATTGAAAATTCACAATTTTTTTCTTTATCAAAAGCAATATCACCATATCCAATACAATTCAAAAATGATACCCTTCTAAATTTCTTTTCTACAATTTTTGATTATATAAACGTAGTGAAGAATTTTGAGGATTATTACAATGCAAAAATCAAACAGTACAAATAAAACTATCACGAACATTGGCAATGCCTGCATGCTCGCTGCCATTATTCCAAACATTTATAGCTTAACATAATAATGTAATTTGTATTTAACGAAAATAATAAAATGTAAGCGAAATAATGTCATACCTAATTACAAAAAACTTATGAATATATGCTTATCAAAAGAACAGATAGATACATTAAAAAGTTCTATACCTTATTACACTAGCCACTTAGAAACACTTAGAAAATTAGCTGATGTTCAAATGCAAGGAATTTCCTTGCTTAAAGAAATCAATCCAAGTATAGATCTATCTGAGTTTGAAGAGATGAACAAACTGAATGGGTTTAATGCGCTTCTAACAATTTCAATTCTTGATCTAATCACAATAGTTAAACAAATTTTTTCAACAATCCAAACTTGGGAAACACTCTACTTCATCAGGCAAGGATATTTGACCATATATGAATCTTTAAAAACTTAGGACAATTACAATTCAACTTTAAATGAATTAGTATCTATGAAATATTTAGATGAAAAAATAACATTCCATTCAATTTGTAAAAAAATAAAAAAGTTCAAAAGGGATTATGGTTATGCCAAAGAAATGAACAGCATCAGAAATTTTACAAGTGGACATATAGACACAGATTTTTTATTATTTTATGACACTATTAAGTCAATTAATGTGCAGAAAGCAATTGAAGCGATAAGTTCTTTTGTTGAAATTTTATCTCTACTTCTAGAATTTTCTGCCAAATTAGCTACAACAGCAAATTCATTGGCAAAGCAAAAACATGCTGATACTGACGAGCGTATTTTAGAATTTAAAAACAAAATAGAAGCCCTTCTAAATTCCAAAGTCGACAACAATTACAGCTAATAGTGTTTTTTTCTTTTGTACAAAATGTAAAACAAAAAAGCCACTTAAACAGTGGCCATTAACTTCTACTTCTTTCAATTTATTTTTTATCCAGCAACTTTTCAAGCAAAGCTACTTTCTCTTTTTCGCTCGTAATCAATGCTTCATATAATTCTACAATTTTATCAACTGGATTAAAGGTGCAATGATAAGCACTAAATGTTCCGTTACTATGACTAAAACTATTATCGTTAAATGTATTGAAATATACTATCGCCGCTTCCTCATCAAAATTTTTAATTGCTTCAGCCGGCACTTTCAATACCTTCGCCACCTGTTCGAGCAACAGATCATCAATCACTTCCTTCTGTTCTAATAAAGAAACTTTCTTCTGGTTCCAGTCATCACCCAACTCTAAAGCCAAAGCTTCCTGTTTGATGCCGAGCATTTCGCGGAAGCGTTTTACATTCCTTCCCTGATGTATTGTTTTTTCCATAGTGCTAAGTTATTGTACAAATATATTCAATAAAAATAAGGAATAAAATAGTCAAATTTATTTCTAAAATACTCGGCTAAAGTATTGAATAGAATATTTCATCACAAGAAATTACAGCCATAATGAAATTTTATGGCAACAGAACATAACGCTAACGAACCCTTTACGATTTTTTTAGACAATAATAACTATACCCTTACGGAAGAAGCATTGCAGCAACAGGTGGAAACTGAACTGACCCGTAAAAGAATATGGCATTATGCCGGTATGAAATTCATCTCCTTGCAAAACGGGGTGATAAAAATGCACAATACAAACAGTAAAATTACTTATGCGATGACAATAGTGATTGAACCGGACAAACTACATGTATCCTGTGATTGCGGGATGCAGGTATCCACTATCTGTATCCATAGTTACAGGGCTTTGCTGCAATTCTGCAATTCACTCTGGGCAAACTATTTTAAAGATTATTGCCCGGGCGGTTTGGCTGAAACAGCCCTTTCCCACAAACAATATTTTGATATTACTGAAGAGCTCGGCGATTTAGATATCAAACCTAAGGAAGAACTGGGTTATGTCTATCCTTTGTCCGGCAGACTTCACGGATCAGATTTTAAACAAACCATTGAATTAACAAAAAAGCTTGCAGCAACAGCGCCACACACGCCCAAATTAACGGAACTCTGTTATTTTATTGTTCATCCTTTCAGAAACAAATATTTGCCTTTTATTGTACCCTGCTTAGGCATACTCAATAAAACTGCAAGAGGCATCAAAGAATTTTATCCATTTCTGAGCGGCACAGAAAAAAAATATGAAACCCTTTTATCGGAAAGCCAAAAGTCACTCAATATTTTATCTTATGAGTTATGGCAAAAAGAAGAGAAGCTACCGGGCCTGATCACGAAGATGAATGCGGAGCAAAAAGCTATTTTAAACGAATTGTTCCTGTACTGGAAAAGGGCATGGCCGTTACTGATGCAACAGCCCTTTGTTTTCGGCTATTTGCTCTATGGTATCAAAAACCTTAAAGAAAAGCCTGCCAGACGCACGGTATGGCCGGTTCAATTATCACCCGATAAACCGGAAATACAATTTATACTTAACGACAAAGGTTTGTTTTATCAATTAGAGATGCAGGTAATGGTAAAAGGGAAACAGATTGAATTAATGGAATCCCCAACAATGATGATCAGAACAGAGCAGTATTTATATCTCTTACACAATTTACAGGATGCTGTCATCGCAGAGTGGATGATAAAAGCGGGCAATTGTATCACTGTATTTAAAACACATCTGGAAGCTTTTGAAAAAGATATCCTGAATCCTTTACGGGAATATTATCCTGTACGGATTATTGCAAGAAGAGTTAAAACCAAACTAACAAAATGAGACCATTTACTATCTGGCATTTGATGCAGCAGTCCTTTGCGGTTCAGCAGCAGGAATTGGTTTCTTTGATACTGGAACAGATAGATCCAGACAGGATCTATTTGCTGGGTGCTTCTTTACTGCGCCGCCGCGGTGAAAGTATTTTCTGCAGCACCGCGCCGACATCCGGTCATAGTTCAGACTATTTTTTTCTCATATTAGTGAGTAAGCTGGGTGATAAACCTGTATACCAGTTACAGGACGAGATAGAACAACACTGCAACACCATGATGCCTGTAACTACCATTGTTCTGGAAACAAAAACATTTCAGGAATGGTTAAGTGAAGGGCGTTTTTTTGCGGCTAAGGTTTATCATGCTGCTGTCTGCCTTTACGACGGTGGCAATATTCATTTGATGGCCCCAATAGCGGATGAGAGCAAAAAAGAGGCAGAACATAAAATTATTAAAACAGCTTATTCAAACGGATTGAATAAAACGGAAAAGTTTTTAGCAAGTGCTGAGATTTTAAGGGTGAGTAAACAAAACAACATGGCGGCTTTTATGCTGCATCAGGCGGCAGAACAGGCATTGCACACGATCTTAAGAATCGGAACAGGTTTTAACAACAACACACATAATGTAGAACGATTGATTCGCTACGCAAGTATGGTATCGTATCAGCTTCCTGATATTTTCCCTAACAAAACAGAAAAGGACAAAAGGATATTTAATCTTTTAAAAAGAGCATACAGCGATACAAGGTATACAAATGATTACAGCATCACAGCAGCTGAACTTTTATTGCTGGAGGATAAAGTAAGAAAGATGCAAGAGATTTTAGTGGAGGTTGAAAAATCGAAATTCAAACATTATAAATAAAGCGATGACGAGGTGCAATTCTCATACAATGGGTGGTTTTATGGGATTTTAGATTAAATATGTTTAGTCTACTTTATGCTAACAATTTACATTCTGCAATTTTGTAACTTGATCTCCCTAATAAACTCCTTATAAGGTTATAAAACAATAATTTCAATGCTGAGGCTCTTGGGTATACTATTTTTATTTATTCTTCCGATCATATCTTTTGGCCAGTATGAGCCGGGTTACCTATCAGAGTTTTTTTTTGGCAGGCAGCCAAATGCAAGAGCTGAAGCAATGGGAAAGGGTTATACTTCTATTGATGGAGACCTTGGAAGTATTTATTTCAATCCGGCAGGTATAGCAACTATAAAATCAATTGAAATAAATGCTACCTACACTCCACCAGATTGTTATTTAACTAAAGGGTATTACACTTTTTATGGTCTGAATTATAAGTTAAACAAATACCTTCAAATTGCACTTTCGCAATTTCATTTCGACTATGGGAAGACATTTGTTGTTAATGCGAACAAAACGCTATACACAGAAAAAAATACATTGACGATAGCTTCTGAACCACTAAAGAATTTATTGATCGGTTTAAATGCAAATTATTTTATTGAGCAACCGGGTATTGACAAAACATCCAGCACTATATTTGTCGACTTTGGGGTAATAAAAAAAATTCAAATTGCGTTACAAAAGAAAAATCGACAAACACTCAATTTTGGGGCGAGCATCAGTAATCTGAATTATTCGAGTAACAAGATTACTTTTAACGGCATCACCACTAAATATTATTTGCCTGTTATAACAAGATACGGAGTAAGTTATGAATCGAATTTTGGCAAAACTCATTTTATTGATTCTGTAAGTCTTATCAGAATTCTGGCACAAAGCGAATACCAATTGCTTTTGAACTCAGAATATAGATCAGGAATAAAATTCGGTGCTGAGATAACGTTATTAAACCTACTATCTCTTCGTGCAGGATGGTACAGAGAAAAAGTTTATGATTATGGTTTTCCCGATGTAAATAACAATAAAATTGAAGCAATTACTTATGGATTAGGTTTACATATTCCGCTTCACTCATTTACAAAAATACCAATTGACATGCAGTTTGATTTTACTTCATTGCCGCAAGTAAGCTATTCCAAAACACAAACTGATTGGGATAATTTTACAACTTATAGTTTGCGATTAAATATCTTTTTAAAATAGCTTATCTTAAATCTTTTGTTTTATAATTTGGTTTTCTTGTCGATCTTAATGTGGTTATTCTGAAACTATTAGTCGCTATCTTCAATAAAAATTTCGCCAAACTAGTGTATTAAATAACCCTTCGGTTTATAAGTCACTAAGTGCCGCTTTTCCGTTTTCCAAGGCAATAATAGAAGAAAGAGGATTAATTCTCAAACAATGGGTCGTTTTATAAGACCTTTAAATAATCTTCAGCTAACGGGCATGGCTTGCTGCAGGGCTGGAATTCATTGCTCGTCCACCCTGAACCGCTGCTGAATAAAGATATAAAAGTAAAGGTTAACAAAAAAAAGCCCAGCAATGTTTGTCCTGCCCAGATGAAGTACAATAGCGATAAAATGACCATTGCTCCAACGTCCAGCCAGCCTTGCAGCAAACCCAATGTTAGCAGTAGCCCATTCATTTTAAACAAGTGAAAAAATTTAGAATTAGCAGCAGACATTCTGAATAAAACTTCTATATTTGTAAAGGTGTTTTTGGTATGCCTGCTCGTTCGTGCAAAGATTTTATCAACCAATAACAAGATAATATAACCTTCAGAGATTATTATCCGACCAAAGTATACGACGCAAATCTCCAGGATAACAATCTTTGAAATAAAGGATTATATTATGAACACTATTGATTATTTCAAACTCCAAGCAAAAAATCTACACAGAGATTTTAAGACAAAAACTCCAGTTTTTGACGCAGTAATTAAAGATTATCTATACGAATACAAGCCAAAGTATTTTGATATAGAAATGATTGTCTCGGACTTTAATATCGACGAAGAGAATTTCAGTCTTATGAATGCCCAGCATATCATTGCAAAAATCGCAAACTTTGATAGTTGGGCTGCACTATTAAAAGCATCATCAGCTGAATTGGAACTTGCGAAATTATTGTATGATTATCAAGATAGAATTGATCTTATTGGATGGCAATTTTATATTGCCGATGCACAGGCAATGAATGAAACCGAACTCGACGCAGAAATTCAGATAGATATTTTCAAACAAGTAGTGGTCGAAGAGAATATTTTTGACTCAGTAATAGAAAGCTATCTATTGAAGCACTATGATTGACTATAAACTAGCTCAATTTATCGTGGTGTTTGTTTGGGTTACTTCTAACACGCTAATTTATGCTATAAGATGTTACAAATCTAAAAAAGGTCATATTGAAAATCAATGTTTTAATGTTGCGCTTTTTGTATTGTCGCTAGGACAATCCAATCTTCCCATCAATATTTTTTTATTAATTAAATGTTCCTTTTGGGGGACTCCCAATCTCTGTACCTTTCTCTGAAGTATTTTAACCTTTTCAATACAATCCTTATTCCCAAAATAACGTCTCATTAATCAAAGCCTCATAAACTTACTTCATAACGTTTTTTAAAACTCCTTTTATGCTTTTGGGTTATGCGCGAGTGTCAACTCAGGATCAAAATTTGATTATGCAATTAGATGCATTACAAAAGGCAGGCTGCGAAAAAATATATAAGGAAAAAGTTTCTGCAGTTAAAAAACATAGACAAGAATTAGAAAAGCTTCTGCAACAAGTTCGTGAAGGTGATACTGTAGTTGTTTGGAAATTAGATCGACTTGGACGTTCTCTTCGTGAACTAATAAACATAGTTTCAGAATTACAAGAAAAGGCGGTTGGATTTATGAGCCTCAATGACCAAATAAATACAACAACAGCACAAGGACGATTCACATTTAATATTTTCGCATCACTTGCAGAATTTGAAAGAGAAATGATCCGTGAAAGAACAAAAGAAGGTCTCATTGCTGCAAGAGCCAGAGGGCGATTTGGTGGTCGGCCAAAGGGATTATCGAAAAAAGCTGAAACAAAAGCCTTGCTCGCCAAGCAACTTTTTAAATCCCAAAAAGAAATTCCTGAAATTTTGGAAATACTGGAGATTTCCAAATCTACATTCTACCGATATATTTCATAATTGCAATCCTCAATATTCAAATACTAAGTTTTTAAGACAAATCATGTCTGAATATTTTCCCAAATAAACGTTCGATGTTGAGTTTATGGGACTTTGATTAATGAAACGTTTTTTTGGGAAAATAAGTAGTTCTAGTAAACTAGGGTTCAACTAAAGAGGCTTTGGCAGTAAAAAAGTCTCACAAAAGGAAGGTTTCTTTGAGACTCAGAAAACCCTTCTGCAAAGAAAAAGCCACAAGAAACTTGTAGCTTTTCAATAAATAGTGTAGTAATATTAAAATTATTGTTTCATCATCTTTTTAGCCATTGGAAAAAGAATATTATTTTCTATATGTACATGCTGATGCAGATCTTCCTCAAAAGCTTTTAACTCTTCTAAACAAACTTTATGTGTTGTGCATGCTGTTTCAGGAGCTGTATAATGATTAGTAAGATCCCTGATAGCAAACATTAACTGACCTGCATTATCGTGTTCAGTTTCCATTACCATAACGGGACCGTCAATAAAGCCTGGTGCAAATGCTTGATGATTATTATTTTCGACAGCAGCAACTAACTCTTTTATTCTGGGGAAGAGGATCATTTCTTCTTTTTGCATATGTGGCAATAACTCTTCGCGAACGGCTGCAAATAATTGTAATACTTGCTGCATATTCGGATATTTATCGCCGTGTTTTGTTACCACTTTTTCAATATGGTTATAGATGGTTGGAATAGAATTCTTCACATAAAAATGGTGATGGATCAGAATATAAGAGATCAATTGTTCAGCATTCATTTCTGTAAAGGGCATCTGGGGTTTTGCAGGGGCTGTTTGCTGCATTTCTTCTATGAGGCTGTTGATATCCAGATTTTTTTCTGTGCATACTTCAGTTAATGTTTTACCACCGCGACAGCAAAAGTCAAGGCTGTATTTTTCTAACACAGGGATCACTTCATGATGTTCTAATGCAATACTTTTTAAGGTTTGTTGTTTGATATTTTCCATGATGTTTAATTTTTAGCAAAGTTGCTATGACTATTTTTTGAAGCTTATGATTCAAATCATCTTGCAATAAATAATTGGATCATCTGAACCTGTTTTTAAAATGGCATAGTTTAACATTCATGATAAAAATGCCACTAAACATGATCAAGGCTATACAGAATAATATTTCATTGATAAATGGAATACCCGTATAAGCCAGCGCTGCAACTCCCTGTATCATCAAAAACAACTCATTGATAATAATACCTGAAATAAATATGAAAAGGCCTTTCCTGAAACCTTTACCAACAGATAGTATTTCTAACGAAAGAATATATCCTAGAAGAAAAATGCTCGTAACACCCAACAAAACAAGGTGCAGATAGCCAATTACAATGGGCCTGAAACCAAAAGCCAACTGACTGAGTGAGGGAATAGTAGAAACCAACTGCAGCATTAATTTTATCGTTAAAGCAATTCCGGAAAGCAATAATAACCATCTTCCCTGTTCAGAAAAAAACGATTGTATGGCAAGTATATTTTTTAGCATGAGCTTTACTAAAAATACCCAGCTGATCAATTGTGTAATTGCAGCAAACACAACAAAGCAGTAGATAAAAAAAGGAATAGGCATCCATAATGCTGATAAAAAGTATGCCGGCGTACAAGCTATACAAAACAACCAAAAAATAATTCGTAATTGTTTTCTGATGGCATCTATTTTTTCTAATTGTGAAATAAGTAAACCCATGCCAGCAAAAAAGAACCAACCGTTGTATTGAAAATGTAGGAAAAAATATACGGCGCCTAATTGAAAATTTTGATTCGCGGTCCGGCTTGCCATTATAAAAGCGAGAGAAAAAGCACCCAGCGATGAAAAGACATTAAACAACAAAGCTGCTTTAAACCATAGAAAACTGATAAACTTATGCTCAATTCTGTTTAGATACTTCCAGAATTTTATGGCAAAGAAATATGAATTGATGATAGACAATGTAGAAAAACTTATAGAAACAAATCCATAACCCTGCACGGGGAAACTAAGTAACATGCCATAAGCCGTCAGCAGATTACCCCATAAGAGCCAACGGTATTGTTTAAAGACAGCTTCACTTTTATATTTAGAAAGCTGATGCACTAATAAAACCATCAGTGCCTGCGAGATCCAACCGGAAAAAGCAAAATGAGAATGCCCATGTAACAAATGTTTCTGATCGATAAATGGCAGTGAAAATGCTATTTTATAACGAAGTATAACACCGATGGTTGCTACAAGCAGTAAATTAAAGATTGAAATGCGCAACCAATTACGCAGAGAAACATTCATGCTGTTTATTTGCCGCAAATTAGAAACAGCTCAGTACAGACTATATGATTGTAATCATAGCTAACAATACACTTTGCCTTTGTCGATCACCAGTTCACCTTTTTCGTGCATGTGACGCATGGCTCTGATCACAGTTTCTACCCTTAACCCTGTCATATCAGCTATTTGTTGACGTGTCAATTGTAACTGATTGCATTTAGGACAGAAATTCTTATTTTCTTTTCTGAGATAATTTATCAGTGCAGCTATTCTTGCTTCGGGGGCATGATAGGCAATCGATTTCAGGATCAGGAATTTAAACCTCAATCTCTTTGCCAATTGCTTACTGAATGAAAAATGGATATCGAAATTTTCTTTCAGTAGTTGCAGGAATGTTGGTTTTGATAATCTGATAACGACCGAATTTTCATCGGCGATCGCTGTTGCGGCATACGGGCCATCATCAAATAAGGGCATTTCGCCAAAACATTCTCCGGGTTCAACAATAGTTTGAATAAATTCTTTCCCTTCATCATCAATATTTACCCATTTGATACTGCCGCTAACTAGTTGATAGTAAAATGAACATTGATTCCCTTCTTTGTAAAGAATTTCCCCGGCGACAACTTTTTTATAAGCGGCACCCCAGGCAAGTAAAGTATCAATATCAATCATCTCAGTCATGAGAATAAAGTAATTAAAGTTATAAAGATTGGGCGAATCTATTTTTTATACAAGACCTTATTCATGATAATAGTCATGTTTTTGATTCCGGCAGGTAAAGGGTTGAAAGTAACACTTTTTATCGTTGTTATAGACATTAATATTTTTCTGTCCCGGTTATGATTGTACGCATAAAATGCCGAATGGGGGTTAGCTAATCTTGTGCAATCAATTACAAATAAAAAATAAAGTCGCATGAAAAAAGTTCTGGTAATGATTTTGGTAGTGGTAACTGCCTATGCTTGTGGAAATCAAAATGGCGGATCGCCCGCGAAAGTGCCGGGCAGTGAAGCAGCAGCTAACGATAATCCGTCTTATGATCCTCAACGTGGTGAAGGGAAGTTTACAAAAGTAGACGTTGCAGCTGGTCTTGATGCAAAAATGCTGGAGGCCGGTACAAAAGTATATACAGTAAAATGCAGTGCCTGTCACAAATTAACAGGAGAAAAGTTAGTAGGTCCGGGATGGACAGGAGTTACCAAAAGGCATTCTGCAGAGTGGATCATGAATTTTGTTACCAATACAGATGCCATGCTCAATAAGGATCCCAAAGCACAGGCACTTCTGGAGATCTGTTTGGTGAGGATGCCCAATCAAAATGTAAGTGATGAAGACGCAAGAGGTATTTATGAGTTCATGCGTAAAAATGACGGTGTAAAATAACCCTACCATAAAACAACATTTCGTTTTTCATAAATCACAAAACAACCAATATGAGAAATTTTAAGTTCAGTGCAATGGCTTTCATAGCTGTTGCATTAATTACAGGCTTCTTTGCTTGTAAACCCAAAAATGCAGGTAATGCTGTAAGCGCTGATGCAGCATCCAAAGTATATGTTGCACCGGGTAAATACGACGAGTTTTACAACTTTGTTTCAGGTGGATTCAGTGGGCAAATGAGTGTATATGGATTGCCTAGTGGAAGACTTTTAAAAGTAGTTCCCATTTTTTCTATCAATCCTGAAAACGGATACGGATTTAGTGAAGAATCAAAACCAATGTTAAACACTTCGCATGGTTTTATTCCTTGGGATGACCAGCATCATTTAGATCTGTCTCAAACAAACGGAGAGATTGATGGTCGCTGGATCTTTGCCAATGCAAATAATACACCGCGTGTTGCAAGAGTTGATCTATCAACTTTTCACACATCTGAGATCATTGAATTACCTAATAGTGCAGGAAATCACAGTTCTCCATTCATTACTGAAAATACAGAATATGTTGTAGCGGGTACGAGATTCAGTGTGCCACCTGATGATGTAAATGGAGATGTGCCTATTAATACGTATAAGAAAAACTTTAAAGGCACGATCAGCTTTATCAGTGTTGATAAAGGGAGCGGTAAAATGGATATTGCTTTTCAATTACAATGCCCAGGTGTAAATTTTGATCTTAGCCATTCCGGTAAGGAAAAATCTCATGGCTGGTTTTTCTTCTCATGCTATAACACTGAACAAGCGAATACTTTGTTAGAAGTAAATGCTTCACAGAATGATAAAGATTTTATTATGGCCGTAAACTGGAAGAAAGCTGAAGAATATTTAAAAGCAGGTAAAGGAAGAAAACAAGCTGTAAAGTATGCGCATAATGTGTATGACGAAAAAACACATACTGCGACTTCTGAAATCAGAACTGAAGTAACAGTATTAGATACAAAAGTGTTGAAAGATATTTGTTATTTTATTCCATGTCCTAAATCACCTCACGGTTGTGATGTTGATCCTACAGGCGAATACATTGTAGGTAGTGGCAAACTTGCTGCATTGATCCCTGTATTCAGTTTCGATAAGATACAAGCAGCTATCGCTGCAAAAGATTATATCGGAGATTATGATGGGATACCTATCATCAAATATGAATCTGCTTTATATGGTGAAGTGAAGAAACCCGGTCTTGGGCCTTTACACACAGAGTTTGATGGTAAAGGAAATGCATACACTTCATTTTTCGTTTCATCAGAAGTGGTTAAATGGAATATTAAAGATTTGAAAGTGTTGGACAGAGCGCCAACTTATTATTCTGTTGGTCATTTGTGTATTCCCGGTGGTGATACCAAAAAACCAAATGCAAAATATCTAATTGCGTATAATAAGATCACCAAAGACCGCTATTTACCAACCGGCCCTGAATTAGCTCAGAGCGCACAATTGTATGATATCAGCGGAGATAAGATGCTATTGATCTTAGATTTCCCGACAATTGGTGAACCACACTATGCACAAGCAGTATCGGCAGACTTGATAAAGAATAATTCTGTAAAATTCTTTAAGATAGATGAGAATACTAATAAATACGTTTCTAAAGGCGAAAGCACTACAAAAGTAGTTCGGGAAGGAAATAAAGTGCATGTTTATATGACTGCCATTCGTTCGCATTTTTCACCTGATAATATTGAAGGTGTAAAGCTTGGGGATGAAGTTTATTTCCATATTACGAATCTTGAACAGGACTGGGATGTGCCTCATGGCTTTGCTATTAAAGCCGCAGGAAATGCAGAGTTATTAATTATGCCGGGTGAAACACAAACATTGAAATGGACACCGGACAGAGTTGGTATCATACCCATTTATTGTACAGATTTCTGTAGTGCATTGCATCAGGAAATGCAGGGATATGTTAGAGTATCGCCGGCAGGAAGTTCTGTTCCTATCAGTTACAGTTTAGGAACGAATCTGCCAAAAGCTGACAGTTCAACAAAAAAATAATTTTCAAAAAAGAGAGGTGTGTTCATGCATGAGCTATACCTCTCTTTTATTTAATGATGTGATATGAAAACGAATCAATTGAAAACAGCAACGAGGATCATTTTGTTTTTATGTGGACTTTCGCTGATAGCTGTTTTATATGTTCCTATGTGGAGTATAGAATTAAATGCCCCTCAATATCCTGAAGGATTAAGTTTAGCCATTTATGCCAACCGCTTAGGTGGTAATGTTGATATTATCAATGGATTGAATCATTATATCGGAATGAAGACCTTGCATGAAAAAGATTTCGTTGAATTTTCAGTGTTACCATACTTTATTTTATTTTTTGCGGCTGCTTTTGTTTTAACCGGATTGATCGGGAAAAGAAAATTATTGTATACCCTATTTGTTCTCTTTGTAAGTTTTGGTGTCTTAGCAATGGTTGATTTTTGGCGATGGGAATATAATTACGGGCATGACCTGAATCCGGAAGCTGCCATTAAAGTTCCCGGAATGTCCTATCAGCCACCGCTTATCGGCTATAAACAATTACTGAATTTCGGTGCATACTCAATGCCCGATATTGGTGGATGGATCTTTGTTTTGGTGGGCGCTTTACTTATGTTGTTGTTAATTATAGAAGTAAGGAGTTTTAAAAGAATGAAGCTCGGAGCTAATACTGTAAAATTGATGGTTCCGATAATCTCTTTTCTTTTTTTAAGCAGTTGCAATACTGAACCTAAGCCCATTACTATTGGAAAGGATAATTGTGATTTTTGCAAAATGACAATCAGCGATAATCGCTTTGGAGCTGAAATAGTCACAAAAAAGGGAAAAGCCTATAAGTTCGATGACTCGCATTGTTTGCTATCATTTCTACATTCAAAAATGATAGAGCAAAATGAAATTGCAGATGTATACTTTATTGATTTCAGCAATAATCATTCATTTATAAAAGCAGATCATGCATTTATTTTACAGAGCGAATTATTTAAAAGCCCAATGAATGGTAATGTTGCAGCTTTTGCAAATGAAGACAGTATGAAAAAACTAATGCAGCAATATTCCGGTAAAAGTCTAACCTGGAGTGAGTTAAATCAATGAAATATTTTTTGATCATATTGCTTTCTGCGCATTTTTGTGTCAATGCATTTGCAAAAACGTTGCGTGTTGGAAAGAATCAGTTATATAAATCGATCTCATCAGCAATTGAATCTTCCGTTATCGGTGATACCGTTCTGGTAGATGCCGGGTTGTATTTTGAAAAGAACTTAGTAATCAATAAGAGGATCGTTTTGAAAGGAATCGATCATCCTATTATAGATGGCGAAAAAAAGTATGAGATCATTTCTATAAAAGCAGATGCTGTTATTGTTGACGGTTTTAAGATCATTCATTCCGGTGTTTCCAGTATTGTAGACATTGCCGGCATTAAAATTTATAATCGAAGAGATGTAGTGATCCAAAATAATATATTGGATGATACTTTTTTCGGCATTTATGTGCAGAACGGGAAAAATTGCTACATCAAAAACAATCAGGTATCAGCCCATAACTCTGAAGAACAGCAAAGTGGCAACGGCATTCATTGTTGGAAGAGCGATAGTTTGCAGATCATAGGCAATACGATAAGCGGCCATAGAGACGGGATCTATTTTGAGTTTGTTACGCATTCGGTCATCTGGCGGAACAATTCTTTTAAAAATATCCGCTATGGATTGCATTTCATGTTCTCAAGCGATGATGCATATATCACGAATAGTTTTGAAAATAACGGTTCAGGTGTTTCGGTGATGTATTCACACGGCGTTAAAATGTTTAATAATTATTTTAAAGAAAATTGGGGAGATGCAGCTTATGGCATCTTATTGAAAGAAATATCAGATAGCTATATTGAAGGCAATTTTTTTGAAAAAAATACAAGCGGCATTTATATGGAAGGAGCAAGCCGGATTCATATGCAGAAAAACACTTTTAAGGATAATGGGTGGGGGATGAAAATACAAGCCAGTTGCATGGATATAGTAGTGGAAAAAAATAATTTTATAGGTAACACATTTGATGTGGGAACAAATGGAAGCTTAGTGTTGAATACTTTTAATAATAATTACTGGGATAAATATGATGGCTACGATCTGAATAAGGATCAAATCGGCGATATTCCATACAGACCGGTAAGTATGTTTTCTATGATCGTTGAAAAGAATCCGCCTGCCATGATGTTATTTAGAAGTTTTATGACATCATTGTTGGATAAAACTGAAAAAGTATTACCCAGTCTTACACCTGAAAATTTGAAAGATAATTTTCCGATGATGAAAAGATTGTTTTAAAATGATTTGAGAGTTGGACTGATAGTATTATTAAAATGGTTTTATTATGATTATTGCGAGTAATGTATCGAAGCAGTTTGGCAAACTAAAAGCATTGGATAATGTTTCTGTTACATGCAGAAAAGGAGAGTGCATTGCGTTGATTGGTCCGAACGGAAGCGGTAAAACAACATTGATAAAAAGCATTTTGGGAATGGTGGTGCCAGACAGCGGCTTTATCACTTTTAACGAAAAGAATATTCTGCACGACTGGAAATATAGGGAACAGATCGGCTATATGCCACAGATAGGAAGGTATCCCGATAATATGACCATCGGGCATGTATTAGATATGATGAAAGATATACGCAGTAAAACTTTGAGTATTGATGAAGATCTGATCAAAGCATTTGGCCTGAATGATCTGATGCATAAAAGAATGCGAACCTTATCCGGCGGAACCACTCAGAAAGTTAGCGCTGCTTTGGCATTCTTGTTTAATCCTTCTGTATTGATCTTAGATGAGCCAACAGCAGGGTTAGATCCTGTTGCTTCCGAAATATTCAAAGAGAAAATTATATCCGAAAAGCAAAAGGGGAAACTGGTATTGATTACATCGCATGTATTAAGTGACTTGGATGACCTGATCACACAGGTTATTTATATGCAGGACGGACAACTTAGATTTCATAAGACCATAGAAGAATTACGCAATGATACAGGGGAAGAAAAATTATCTAAAGCCATTGCGAACGTTATGATCAAAAATTAATCATGAAAAAGATCATCAAATATGTAATGACTGATATTCTCCGTAACAGGATCGTATTGGTATACACTGTTTTTCTATTCATTACTTCATTTAGTGTATTTAGTCTGGAAGATAATAACAGCAAGGGTTTATTAAGTTTATTGAATGTTATTATGATCGTTGTGCCATTAGTGAGTATTATTTTTTCTACCATTTATGTTTACAATAGTGCCGAATTTATAGAATTGCTGGTCAGCCAACCCTTAAAAAGGAAATCGATCTGGTTGAGTTTATTTACTGGATTAGCATCGTCTTTGTCTTTGGCATTTTTTATTGGTGCAGGCATTCCTATTTTATTGTATCAGACAAATGCAATAGGTTTTATGATGATCGGAATCGGTATTTTATTGAGTATCATTTTTGTTGCAATTGCTATGCTGGCAGCTGTTCAAACAAGAGACAAAGCAAAAGGTATAGGTATTGCTATTTTGTTATGGCTGTATTTTTCTCTATTGTTTGATGGGCTGGTTTTATTTCTCTTGTTTCAGTTTGCGGATTACCCATTAGAAAAACCAATGATTGCAATAAGTGCACTAAACCCTATTGATCTTGGAAGGATTTTAATTCTGTTACAATTGGATGTTTCGGCAATGATGGGATATACCGGCGCGATATTCAAAGATTTTTTTGGAACATATATCGGGGGGATATTCTCATTTACTGTACTGTTGTTATGGATCGGGATTCCTGTATTTTTCTCCACTAGAAAATTCAATCGAAAAGATCTATGAAAAAAGATATTACAGACAGGAAAGACATTGAGTTGCTGGTAAACAGTTTTTACGATAAAGTAAAAACTGATGAAGAGATCGGTTTTATTTTTACTGATGTGGCAAAAGTTAATTGGGAAAAGCATTTGCCCATTATGTATGATTTTTGGGAGAATGTTTTATTTTATACTGGAACATATTCAGGCAATCCGATGAACTTGCACAACCACTTACATCATATAAGGCCATTAAATGAAAAGCATTTTGAGCAATGGAATATATTATTTACTGAAACTGTTGATCAATATTTTAAAGGGAATAATGCAAAACTAATTAAACAAAGAGCGATCAGTATCTCTACTGTCATGCAGGAGAAATTATTTCAGTCACAAAAAGAGATGCATCACTTATAAATAAAAAGAGCATGAATATTAGTTCATGCTCTTTAATTTGGGGGTCATGCTTTATTTTTTAGGGGGAAGTAAAACACCATCAATAACATGAATGATGCCGTTTGATGCCGGTATGGAAGCAATGATGGTAGCAGTACCATTTACCATGATCTTTCCGTCTTTTTTAGTAATAATGATATTATCACCATTAACCTGTCCGATCTTTTGACCGTCCTGTAATGCTTCTGCTTTATAGACACCTACAGAAACATGGTATTGTAAGATATCTGTCAGGGCTTCTTTCTTTTCGGGTTTTAATAAACCATCTACTGTTCCGGCAGGCAGTTTATCAAAGGCGGCATTGGTTGGGGCAAAAACCGTAAAGGGACCCGCATTGCTTAATGCATCTACCAATTCTGCAGCTTTAACTGCAGCTACCAATGTTGTATGATCCTTACTCCCGATGGCAACCTGTACCACGTTTTTTTGTGAGGCATCATCTTTCACTCCTGACTGTCCTGCCCCTTTTGTTTCTGTAACTGTAGTGGATCCATTTGCTGTAGCAGCAGTATCGGTACTATTACATGCTGAAAGGGTGAGGGCATAACTTGCAATTAATAGCACGGCTATTTTTTTCATATCAAATTGTTTAAGGGTAATTGATTTTAAAATAAAACTACTTGTGCCAGGCTGTATATTTTATGCGTGTAATCATAAAAAAGAGGAAATCTTGCATTAAAAACTAGTCGAAACATATTTTTAGTTTTATAAAAAACCACTAGTGTTTGAGAATTCTGCTTTTCGCAAACAATACAGCGATCGGTTTTATGCACTGCATCCTTTTTAGACTAATTTTAATTTGCTAAAATATATTCTTTATGGACTACGAAAACCTTTACATACAAACGAATCTTTCAAAAGCAGTACAGGCCGGATTATTTGCCGGTATCTTATCTACACTTGCATGTTTGACTTATGATTTTATTTTCAGGTCAATTACATTATTTAGCCTTTCTCCGGCATTAATAAATGTAGCAACGATTATTTTTGCATCGCTGCTGATATTATTGACCAGCAGCATTATTTATTATCTCTTGGCTACTTATTTAAAGAAAGCAGGAGAAATTTTGTATGTGGTAGTTTTCATTATTCTTACCCTGATTTGTATAAATGTTGCCTTACATTTTCAACGTTCTGCTGATGCACATTCATCATTACAATTCAGGCAGCTTTTCCTTGGGATCATCATCATTACCGGCTTGGCAACATTCTTTGTGCCTTTTTTTGCAAAGCACGAAACAGTCTTTTAGTAATAATATTTTTGAATCTAGGATAGTTTTATTCTCTACTGCCATAGCTATCCTATATCCCTAAAAGATCAACCGCCTATTCAGCATTGCAACAGCGTTCTCCGGGTAGAAAGACAATTATTGGGCTTCGATTATGAATTCACATGCTTAATTTCTCACTTTACTAAGCACTAATGACCGAAATCATTAAAGGGATTTAAAAGTTTGACTGTCTCATAAAACCACCCATTGTATGAGAATTAATCTTCGTTCTGGATTAAATCCCCTTTGATTCCCGAAAGAGGCATTGAAAGTTTTATTAACCGAATTTTTATTTAGGACTCACAAAAATTGAATCAACCCATTCTTGTTCGTGAGTAGTATGTAATATATCGGTAGAAAGCAGATTTTGCAATCTCCGGTATTTCCAAAATTTCAGGAATTACTTTTTGGATTTTAAAAATTGACTGAAGGGCAGGGCTTTTGTTTCTACAAATAAAAAAAGAATCAATTCGAATAGAGCAATATAGGAGCTATAAAAATATGAACAATGTGTTATCGTGTTATAGCCCAGTTCGTCTCAATTAACTATTATCTATTTTTTGTTAATCCTGTTGGATCAATACTTCTTTCTCTTCCTGATAGCTTTGTAAGGCAAAAGCAAAGCTCATGTTTTTTTTATCACATAGGCCTGCTTCTTACTGGATACAACTGGACTTTGACAAAAAAGACAAGAACAACAATTTTGAAGTAAAACAGGATCCTGAAAAGCAAATCCGCAGCTACTCTCAGAGCCGCGCACATTAAAAAAACCTCAATTTAAATCAACGGTTATGATCATTAGTAAATCAAAGGAGGTGTATTATGACCATTGAAATTATCACAAAAGAAGATTTGCAGGTATTCAAAACTGAATTGCTGAATGAGTTGAAAGAAATATTTCAGCATAATACACCTCAACAATCCATAAAACCCTGGCTGAAAAATACGGAAGTGATCAAACTGTTGAAAATTTCAGCCAGTAAACTGCAGCGATTAAGAATTGCCGGTCATTTGAAATCAACTAAGGTTGGCAGCATCCATTATTATAGATATGATGATATTGAAAAACTATTGAGTGGAAATAAAAAATGTTAGGATGCCGATCCAACAGCTTATATTTTTTTATCAAAAGATTCAAGACGATAACAGAATTACAACAACGCATATCAGTTTATATATGGCATTGTTTGAATTTTGGAATCTGAATGATTTTAAAAATCCTATTCATATTTCGAGGAGACAGATAATGCCATTGTCAAAAATCAGCGGCATCGCTACTTACCATAAATGCATTAAAGATCTTCAAGCTTACGGGTATATCCGGTATACACCGTCTTATCATCCCGCAATTTGCTCAGAAGTGTATATGTTGAATGAAGTATAAAATTATGTTGATTTGTTTTTTCCTTTTTATTGATTAACAGGGAAATTTGTGAAAAAACAAATTTTTCTTGTATTGTATACTTCAAAAACCTACTTTTGCCGCCTTGATTTACGGCAACCTTTGAAAAGGGGACAAAATCGGGACTTTTAAAAAAACAGTTTGTATATCATTGTGATTTACAATTGTTAATGGTGAAGGGGTGAATCCCTCCCTCACCGCTTTATCCACCGAAGCCTTGGCGAAGGTGGATGGATGAAAAATCTACTTTAACTGGGGTTATTTATAGCTAGGGTTATTGTGGATGAATCGGGAAGTAGCGCAGGCCGGTAGCGCACCTGGTTTGGGACCAGGTGGTCGCAGGTTCGAATCCTGTCTTCCCGACCAATTCAAACACAGAGAACCCTTGTAAATCAAGGGTTTTTCTTTTTTAGTTATCCTGCCATTTTCCAAGCATGACCCTGAAACCTCAAATTTGGGTATCAA